>MDTB01022768.1_pt1 | contig 15858 bp, 12 predicted proteins | sample 811161 | NCBI WGS metagenome assembly MDTB01 (sample SAMN05326650, study PRJNA326480) | marine metagenome | isolation source: seawater | place: Mediterranean Sea | collected 2009 | reverse complement strand
GTCGACTGTTGTTATTAGATTTTGGATTATATCAATTATTTTAGCTCTTATTGGAATTGCAACTTTAAAATTAAGATAATGATAGGTAAAAAAATACTTATTTATGGATTAGGCAAGAGTGGAATATCATCTTTTTTTTTTTTAAAGAAAAAAAATTTCGTAAAATGTTTTGATGATAATGAAATTAAAAGTAAAACTTTAAAAAGAAGTCTAATAAAAAAAGATAAAATTTATAAAGTTGATTTTGACTATATATTAATAAGCCCAGGTATTAATATTGAAAATTGTGGATTAAAAACATTTCTATCAAAAAATAGGAAAAGAATAATCACTGATTTAGATGTTTTTTTTCTGTTAAATCAAGAAAATACTGCAATAACTATAACTGGATCAAATGGAAAATCTACAACCGTTAAACTTATATATTTGATACTTAAAAAAATTTTTAAAGATGTAAGGTTATGTGGGAACATTGGTAATCCAATTTTAAAAGAAAAAAAAATTAATAATAATACAATTTTTGTTATAGAGGCATCTTCATATCAATTAGAATATAGCAGATATTTTTACTCTAAATATTTTGCAGTTCTTAATATTACTCCTGATCATTTAGAAAGACATTTAACATTCTCTAGATACGCAAGAGCAAAATTTTCAGTTGTTAAAAGACAATCATCAAAAGATATTTCTTTTATAAATTATCAAATATTTAAATTAATGAAAAAAATAATTAAGAAAAGAATTAAACCAAAAATTCTTAAAATAAATAAAGTAAATAATATAAAAAATTATAATAAAGTTAACAATCAATATTTTTTAAACAAATCAAATGAGGAGAATTTATCATTTGTTTTTGCGATTTGTGAAAAACTAAAGATTAATAAAAGTATAATATTTAAAGAAATTAACAAATTTAGAGGATTAAATTATCGACAAGAAATAATATTTAACAATAATAAAACTGTCTGTATTAATGATTCTAAATCTACTAGTTTTTCTTCATCAAAACATTTTTTAAGTCTAGATAAAAATATTTATTGGATGGTTGGTGGTGTGCCTAAGCAAGGAGATATTTTTGAAATAAAAAATCAAAATATCAATAATATTAAAATTTATATTTTTGGTAAAAACAAATCTTTTTTTGAAAAAAAATTTAAAGGAAAAATAAAATTTACTATGCAAAAATCTATTAAAAACTCTCTTTTAAAAATTATTGACGATATAAAACTTTCAAGAAAAAAAAATAATTTAATACTCTTTAGTCCAGCTGCAGCATCTTTTGATAATTTTAAAAATTTTGAGGATAGAGGAAAATACTTTAATACAATATTTAAAAAATTAGAATATGGATTACAATAGTAGTATTAATAAAAATTTTTATGACTTATGGAAAAATATAAACAAAACTTTATTTTTCTTAATATTCTTTCTTTTTTTATTGGGATTATTTTTTTCACTAGTCTCAACATCATTAATTGCTTCTGATAAGCTAGATACAAATACTTATTATTTCTTTTATAGACATCTGTTTTATATAACTATTGCTTTTTCCATTCTGATAGTATTTTCATCCATCGAAACCAAAAATTTAATAATTATCTCTTACTTTTTGTTTTTTTTATCAATCATATTTTTAATTTTAGTTCCCTTGATTGGAGTTGAGGTAAAAGGATCTAAAAGATGGATTGATCTAATATTTCTGCCAAGATTTCAACCTATAGAAATAGTAAAACCTTTTTTTATAGTTTTAGCATCCATAATTTTAAGCTCTGAAAAAAATAAAAATATTTATTTTAAGTTTTTTCTAAGTTTTTTGCTCCTTTTTCCAATTATTTTATTGCTTATAAATCAGCCTGATATAGGACAAACACTACTTATATTCTTAACTTGGTTTAGTTTAATATTTATATCTGGAGTAAATCTTGTAGTTTTTTCAATATCTTTTAGTTTTTTGATAATCAGTCTAATCTTGCTAGTTTTTTTATTGCCTTCGAAGTTTGGGTATATTTTGATTAGACTAAAGGCTTTCTTCAATCCAAAGTCAGGTAATAGCTATCAATCTGACAAGTGTTCTGATGCAATTATGAATGGTGGTTTTTTTGGAAAAGGTATTGGAGAAGGTGATTTAAAAAATAGGTGTCCAGAAGCGCACACAGATTATATTGTTTCAGTTATTTCTGAGGAATTTGGAATATTATTTATAATTTTTTTGATGATAATACTTTTATTATTTGCTCACCAGGTATTTCAGAGGATAAATTTAGAACAAAATAATTTATACAAATTGATATTAATGGGTTCTGTTTGTATTTTGATATTTCAGTCTTTAATTCACATTGGTGTTAATATTAGATTATTTCCAACTACTGGAATGACTTTACCATTTATTAGCTATGGAGGTTCTTCTATTGTAGGAACATCAATTTTAGCAGGTTTCATATTAAACTTAACACGAAGAAAGATTTAACTTTTTTAAATGAAAAAGAAAATACTTATCAGCACAGGTGGGACTGGAGGCCATGTCATCCCTGCATTAAATTTATATAATCATTTAAAAAATAAATTTGAAGTGAGTATTTATACTGATTTAAGAGGATCCAAATATATACCAAATGAGATAAAGAAAACTATTTTTGAAGTAAAAAAATTCCCTGAAAAAAAATATTTATTTCCTTTAAAAGTTATTTTTCTTTTTATTTCATTTATAAAATCATTATATCATCTTTTTGGAACTAAAATTGATTATATAATTAGTACTGGTGGTTACATGTCTTTACCGCTAGTTTTAGCTGCAAAAACATTTGGTAAAAAAATTTTTATATTTGAACCAAACTCAATAATTGGAAAATCAAATAAATTTTTATTAAGATTTTCAGATAAAATCATTTGTTATGATCAAGATGTAGTTAAGAGTAATAAAAAAGTTGTAATTGATCCTTTGTTACACAATTGTTTCTATCTCAAAAAAATTAAACATGATATAAGTGGTGATACATTAAAAATTTTGATAATGGGGGGAAGCCAAGCATCTTTATTTTTTAGTAAAAATTTAAAAGAAGAGGTAATTAATTTATCAAAAAAATATAAAATTGAAATTACCCAACAACTTTCGTCAGGTTTTAATATTGATAATATTAAAAAAGAATATGAAGATAATAATATTAAAAATAATTTATTTTTTTTTGAAGATAATTTATTATGTAAAAATAGTGAATTCGATATTGCAATAACTAGAGCAGGAGCATCTTCATTAGCGGAATTATCTTATTTAAATATACCTTTTATTTCTATTCCATTTCCTTATGCAACAGACAATCATCAGTATTTAAATGCAAAAAGATATTATGATTTAAATTGTTGCTGGATATTAGAAGAAAAAAACTTTAATTCTGGAGATATTTACGAAATAGTTAACAAAATAATGATTGATAAAAAAGAATATTCGCAAAAGAAAAATAATCTTTCGAAATTAAACAAGAGTAATACATGGAAAAAGATTAACCAAAAAATTATAGAGTGCTTAAATGAAAATTAACCTAGCAAAAACAGAAATTATTCATTTTGTAGGTATTGGTGGTATTGGAATGAGTGGTTTAGCCTTAATAATGAAAGGATTGGGTTTTAATGTTCAAGGAAGTGATCTTAATCCAAATAAAAACATTGAGAGATTAAAAAAAAATAAAATTAAAGTATTTATAGGACACAAAAAAAAAAATATTTCTAATTCAACTATTCTAGTAGTTTCATCAGCGATTAATAAAAATAATATAGAATTAAATATAGCAAAAAGAAAAAAACTACCAATTTATCAAAGGGGAGACATGTTAGCTCATATTGTATCGCTAATTAAACAAAATGTAGTCGTCTGTGGATCACATGGCAAAACTACAACAACTTCATTAGTCTCAGGTATTTTTTCAAAAGCAAAATTAGATCCAACGGTCATAAATGGTGGAGTTATTAAGTCATATAAAAATTCTGCCAAACTAGGAAAAAGTGATTGGTGTTTAATTGAGTCAGACGAATCTGATGGAAGTTTCTTAAAAGTTTCGCCAACTTATTCAATTGTTACAAATATTGATAGAGAACATATTGATCATTACAAAAATCTTGCCTCATTAAAAAAATCTTTTAAAAAATTCATCGAAAAAACTCCTTCATTTGGAAAATCAATTGTTTGTATTGATGATAAAAATATTAATGAAATAATAAAAAATATTAAAGTCAAAAACTATCTAACTTATGGGATGAATAAACAATCTAATTTTTGCATAAATAATATTATACAAAATACTGAATTTTCTTGTTTTGATCTTTTAATAAATCTACCCGGTAAGAAATGCTTTGTTATTAATAAAATTAAAATTCCATTACTTGGTTTACATAATATACGTAATGCAGCTGCATCAGCTTCCATATGTAAAATAATAGGCATTTCCTCTTACCTGATTAAAAAAGGTTTGACTGAATTTGAAGGCGTTGAAAGAAGATTTAATAAATTAAAAACATATCGGGGTAGTTTGATCTTTGATGATTATGCTCATCATCCAACAGAAATAGTAGAAGTTTTAAAAGGTGTAAAAAAAGTTTACAAAAAAGAAGAAATAATATCAATTTTTCAACCACACAGAATATCAAGATTAAAAGATTTGAAATTAGAGTTTACAAGATCATTTAATTATGCAGATAAGGTAATTTTATGCCCAATATATTCGGCTGGAGAAACATTTAAGCTTGGTTTCAATTACTCTGATTTTGCAAAACAATTAAGTTCTAACTCAAAAGCACAAGTGATATTAGTAAATGATAAGAATGAACTATCAAATTACATAAAAAATAATATTTATGGAAAAAAAATATTAATTGCTATGGGAGCAGGATCTATTTCTAATTGGATAAGGGATATATCTGAAAAACTATGAAAATAGATAAAGACATTGAACAATTCTCCATCGATTCTAATATTAATATGAATTTTAATTATTCTTTGAAAAATCATAATTGGTTTAATATTGGTGGAAAAACTAAAGTTTTTTTTAAAGCCGAAACGCTTAACGATTTATCTAGATTTATGAAATATTTTGGAAAGAAAATCAATTTTTTTTCATTGGGTGCAGGATCAAATATATTAGTTAAAGATTCAGGATTTGATGGAGTAACTATTAAGCTTGGAAAAAGCTTTTCAAATATTTCGTTACTAAATGATGAAACGATTATTGCGGGTAGTGCTGCCCTAGATCATAAAGTTTCAAATTTTGCAAAAGATAATGGCATAGGTGGTTTAGAATTTTTATCCTGCATACCAGGTTCTATTGGAGGAGGCATTCGCATGAATTCAGGGTGTTATGGAACAGAATTTAAAGATATTTTATTATCCGTACAGGTAATTGATATCAATGGTATTATATATACAATTCCAGCATCAAAAATTAATTTTGAATATAGAAAAATCGATTTATCAAAAGATCTAATTTTTTTAAGCGCAAGTTTAAAGGGCCAAAAAAAAATTCAAAAAGATATAGAGAAAACAATTGATATTTTTAAAAAAAAAAAATTTAAAACACAACCATCACAAATTAAAACAGGTGGAAGTACATTCAAAAATCCAAAAAATCAAACTAAAAAAAAAGTATGGGAATTAATTAATCAAATTATTCCTAAGAATAAAGAGTTTGGTGACGCAGCAATATCAGATAAACATTCTAATTTTTTTGTGAATAAAAAAAATGCAACTTATGATCAAATGATACAGCTAATAGATTTTGTTAGTATGAAAATAAAAAAAGAGACTGGTATAAAGTTAGAATTAGAAATAGAAATAGTTGGATAAATGAAAAAAATCTTAATTTTATTTGGTGGATATTCTAAAGAAAAGGAAATAAGTAGAGCATCAGCAAAATCAATTTATAAAGTATTAAAAAATAAATACAAAATTTTATTATGTGAGCCAGATTCTGATTTTGTAAAAAAAATAAAAAAATTTAAACCTGATGTAGTTTACAATTCTCTTCATGGAAGGTTTGGAGAGGATGGATATATACAAGCCTTGTTAGAAAATTTAAAAATAAATTATACTCATTCTGGAGTTAGCTCATCTTCAATTGCAATGGACAAAGAAATTTCAAAAAGAATTTTTATTAAAAATAATATTAGAACTCCTAAATTCCTCAAATTAAATAACTTTGATCTTATTAAAAATAAAAATAAAATAATTATGAAAATTGAAAAAAAACTTCAATTTCCTGTAGTTATTAAGCCAGTTGATGAAGGATCAAGTGTGGATGTAAATATTTGTAATAAAAAAAATATTATTAAAAATTTAAAACAATTATCTTCTTATAAAGAAGTTTTAGTTGAAAAATATATTGGGGGGAGAGAAATTCAAGTAGCAATTATGGGAAATAAAAAACTTGGTGCAATTGAATTATCACCAAAAAGAAAATTTTATGATTATAAGGCAAAGTATAATATTAAGGCTGGTACTAAACATATTATTCCAGTTGATTTGAGTAAAAAAAAACTTAATGAGGTTCTTAATTTAGCATTTAAAGCTCATAAGCTTATAGGTTGTAGGGGTGTTACAAGATCTGATTTTAAGTATTTTAATAGAAAGTTTTATCTTTTAGAAATAAATACTCAACCAGGAATGACTAAGTTATCTTTAGTTCCTGAAATTGCAGCATATAGAGGAATCAGTTTTATGAGCTTACTTCAATGGATAATTAATGATGCTTCAACTGATAGATAATAAAAAAAACTTTTATTTCTATTTATTTATCTTTTTATTTTTAACTACCATAAACTTCAATATTAATAATTCAGATAATTTAATTTCATTTAAAATAAGAGATATAAACGTTGTAGGCCTGTCGTATAAGAATAATATTAATATTCAAAAAAAAATAAATATATTTAAAAATAGAAATATTTTTACTTTAAGAAATGATGAATTTAAAAAAATCTTAGATCAATATAGTATTATTGGTTCATATGAAATTAAAAAAGTTTATCCAGATAAAATTCAGCTTAACTTAAAGAGGGCAAATTTTTTAGCTTTTACATATATAGAAAATAATAAATATATTATTGGAGATAATAATAAGTTAATAAATATAGAAAATTTTACATTAAATGACCTAAATCTACCGGTAGTTTTTACTAATGGTAATTATGAAAAATTTATTAATTTAAAAAAAATAATTGATGAGACGAACTTTAATATCAATGAAATAGAATCATTTTATTATTTCCAAATAGGTAGATGGGATTTAAAAACTAAGAGTGGATTGATTATTAAATTACCAGATAGTGATCTTAAAGAAGCAATAAGTAGAGCAAATATTATGATTCATGATAAGAAATTAAGCAAATTTAATTTATTAGATATGAGAATTAAAAATTATATTATTACTTCAAATGAGTAAAAATTATAATATTTTTTTTGATTTAGGATCAACCAGTATAAGGGCTGCTGCATTTAATAAAAATTTAAATGATAATCAAATTTCATTTGAAAAAAATTGTAGCTTATCTTTTAAGAAGAAAGATTTAAAGATAGATAATCTCAATGATAATTTAGAAGTTTTAGTTTTAGATTTAGAAAAAAAGACAAATGAGTATGTTGAAACTGCGAATATTTTATTAGACTCAGCTGATGCATTAAATTTAACAATGTCGATTTCAAAAAAAGGAGATAATAAAAAACTTACAAATAATGATGTCAAAACTTTAGTACATAGTGCCAAGCAAGAAATTATTAAGCATAATGAAGATATAGAGATTTTACATATTTTAATCACTAATTTTAAAATTGATAATAAAAACTTTTCTACAATACAACTTGAAAAGGAATATAAATTGCTATCTATAGATATTTTATTTATTTGTTTTCCTAAAAATATCTTGAGTAAAGTAAATGATGTATTCAAAAAAAATCATATATCAGTTCAAAATTTTATTTCATCTGGTTATGCAAAAACTTTTAATTACAAAGACAAATTTGCTTCAATAGATAATATTATGTTTATTGAATTAGGTTATGATAAAACGTCAGTTATTACTTATAAAAATCAATACCTTCAAACATTCAATCTAATTCCAATTGGTGGTAATCACATAACAAAAGATATATCAAAAATTTTAAAGATTTCGTATGAAGAGTCTGAGAATATCAAAAGAAAATTTAATAACAAAGATTTATTTTCTGAAAATTTAGATACCCAAAAAAAGTTACTGAGAAATCTAAATCAAAATAACCTAAACCTTGAAGAATTTTCTTTAATAATTAAAGAAATTATTTTTGCAAGAATTGAAGAGATTTTGAGCATGAGCACCAAGATAGTCAGCGATATTTTTATAAACAAATTAGACGAAAAGTATAAGATAATTTTAATAGGTTCAGGTTCGAGAATACTTGAAAGTAATTCTATAAGTATTAATAAAAATATTAATTTATTTGATGAATTTGATTATTTTATGGAAACCCCAGAAATTATTTGCAAAAGTGCAGCAAATTTAGTTTTACAGGGAAATCCTCAAGAGGTTATTATAGTTCCAAAACAAAATGAAATATCTGGCTTTTTTGTAAGATTTTTCAACCTTTTTAAATAAATTTTTTGTATTTTCTTGTAACATTACTTGTCTTTTGAAGCTGAAACTAACAAAATATAATCTTTCTCATGTCAGTATTAAATCAAAAAACAATTAAAAATGAAATAAACTTCAAGGGAATTGGTCTTCATTCAGGTAAAAAAGCAAATTTAAAATTATTACCTGCTAAACCAAACTCAGGTATTGTTTTTAAAAGAACTGATTTAAAAAATCAAAATATTATACTTCCAGGAATCTTTAATGTTTCAAATGCAACTTTATGCACAACAATTTCTAATGAATATGGAAATTCTGTAATGACAATAGAACATCTTATGGCTGCAATTTTTGGAAAAGGAATTGATAATTTATTGATAGAAATTGATACAGCTGAAGTGCCTATTTTAGATGGATCTGCGAAAGAATTTGTAAAAGGAATTGATCATATTGGTTTAGAAATTAGTGAAACTCCAATAAAAATTATTAAAATTGAAAAAAAAGTTACTATTCAAGATGGAAATAAATTTGCTTCAATAGAGCCTAATAATCTAAGCCTTGATATTGACTTTGAGATAAATTTTAACAATCCAATTATATCTAAGCAAAGAAAAAAAATTAAGGTATATGAAGATAATTTGAATGATATTTATGAGTCGAGGACTTTTTGCCTGTATCAAGATATTGAAAAGTTAAAGAAAATGAACCTAGCATTGGGTGGTAGTCTTGATAACGCAATCGTAGTTAAAGATAATGAAATATTAAACAAAAATGGATTAAGAAATGAGTCTGAATTCGTTAATCATAAAATTTTAGATTGCATGGGAGACTTGTATTTGTCAGGCTATAAAATGCTAGCAAAAGTGGTATGTTCGCAAGGAGGGCATTATTTAACAAATCAATTGATGAGAAAAACTTTTGAAAATAGACAAAATTTTTCCATGTTTGAAATTAAAGAAAAAAATGTACCACAGTCATTTATTTCAAGAAATCAACTAAAATCCATCGCTTAAGTATTAGAGTTTTATATTTTTTCTGTTAAAAACTTATTCTATGAAAATAATTAATATTCTAGGAATTATTTCATTACTACTTTTTTTGTCATGCGCAAAGAAAGAAGAAAAAGTAGAAATTATTATTGATGATGTAATTGAAAGTCAAATGCTAGAGTCATATAAAAAAGGGTTAGAGGCTCTTGAAGAGGGAGATGCATTATATGCAGCAAAACATTTTAATGAAGCAGAACTATTATTTCCACAATCTGATTGGGCGCCAAAATCATTATTGATGGCAGCATATGCATTTTATAGCAAAGATTATTTTGTTGATGCAATTGCTGAGCTAGAAAGATTTATTAAAACATATCCTCAAAGTAATAGGTTAGACTATGCTTATTTTCTTTTAGCTACTTGTTACTATGAAAAAATTATTGATGAAAAAAAGGATTTAAAACCTTTAATAAAAGCTAAAGAAACATTTCAATTTATCATACAAGAATATCCTGAAACTGACTTTGCTTTAGATTCTAAGTTTAAATTGGATTTAATTGATGAAACTTTAGCAGGGAAAGAAATGTATATTGGTAGATACTATATTAAAAAAGAAAAATGGATTGCTGCAATTAATAGGTTTAAATTTGTTTTAGAAAATTATGATACAACAATTTATGTAGAAGAGGCTTTGCATAGATTGGTAGAGTTGCATTATAGAATTGGCATGATTGATGAATCAAAAAAATATGCTTCTATCTTGGGATATAATTATCAATCTAGTAATTGGTACAATGTAACCTATAAAATTTTTAACGAAGATTATAATGCCGCTGACAAAAACAGAAAAAAAAAAAAAGGAAATTTCATTTTGAGAAAATTCAAAACATTATTTGAAAACTAATGAAAAATGAAATTTTAAAAAAAAAATATCAAAAAAAAATTAAATTATTAAATAAATATAATAAATTTTACTATGAAGATAATGCTCCTCTAATTAATGATAGTGATTATGATAATCTAAAAAAAGAAATAATTAATTTAGAAACTCGAAATTCTATTTTGAGAAGCAAAGACTCTCCCTCCGAGACTGTTGGGTTTAAACCATCAAAAAATTTTTTGAAAGTTAATCATAAAGTTCCAATGCTGTCATTATCAAATGCATTTGATAAAAATGATTTAGAAAATTTTCAAAAAAAAATAATAAATTTTTTAGACTATAAAGAAGAGAATAAAATCCTAGAATATAGTGCAGAACCAAAGATAGATGGAATTTCAGCATCATTATTATACAAAAACGGAAAATTTATAAAAGGATTATCAAGAGGTGATGGTAAAACTGGTGAAGATATAACTAAAAATTTATTTACAATAAAGGATATACCAAAAATTATTAAAGTTAAGAACTTTCCTAAAGAAATAGATATAAGAGGTGAAGTATTTATAAAAAAAAATGATTTTAAATTACTCAGTGAAAAATTCGCAAATCCCAGAAATGCAGCATCAGGCTCATTAAGACAAAAAAACCCAGAAGAAACAAAAAAAATTCCATTAAAATTTATTGCTTATACTTATGGATATTGTGAAAAAATAAAAATTAAAACACAAACAGAATTTTTAAAGAGTTTAGGATATTGGGGCTTTAAAACTAATCGATTCAATAAAAAAATATCAGGAATAGATAATTTAATAAAAAATCATCGATATCTTGAAGGAATTAGAAACGAAATTGATTTTGATATCGATGGTGTAGTTTACAAAATAGATGACTTTGAATTGCAAGATAGATTAGGCTTTGTAGCAAATGCACCAAGATGGGCTGTAGCTCATAAATTTTCTGCAAATAGCTCTATTTCGATAGTTAAAAATATTGAAATTCAAATCGGCAGAACAGGCGCTTTAACTCCTGTTGCGAAAATAAATCCAGTTAATATTGGAGGTGTAATGGTTTCCAACGCTACTTTGCATAATGAAGATGAGATAAATAGAAAAGATATTAGGATAGGAGATGTGGTAACAGTTGAACGTGCTGGAGATGTAATTCCTCATGTAACTCATGTCGATCTATCTAAAAGAAATAAAAAATCACAAAAGTTTATTTTCCCAAAAAATTGTCCATCATGTGGATCTCCAACAATCAAAGATTATAATTCTATTACAAAAAAAATTGATGCAGTCAGAAGATGCACAAATGAAGATTATAAGTGTGAAAAAATTGTAATAGAAAAACTAAAGCACTTTGTATCTAAAGAAGCCTTTTCTATCGAAGGATTAGGAAAAAAAATAATTGAAAATTTTTGGAGTTTAAAAATAATAAGATATCCACAGGATATATTTAAACTAGATTTTAAGAAGATTGAAAATTTGGAAGGGTGGGGAAAACTGTCAGTAAATAATCTTAAATACTCTATTAATCAAGCAAGAAATGTAGCTTTAAACAAATTTATATTTTCATTAGGCATAAGACACATAGGGCAAGAAAACGCAAAAATAATTTCTAATACATTAAAAACCGCTGAAAATTTTTTTAATCTTTCACTAAATTTTCAAGCAGAGGTATTATCTAACATAGATGGAATTGGTCAAGTTCAAATAAATTCAATAAAAGAGTTTTTTTTAGAAAAGGAAAATAAAAAAATATTAGTTGAATTGAGGAAAGTATTAAAAATTTCAGATAATATAGAAGAAAAAGAAGATGGAAGTTTAAAGAATAAAAACTTTATGTTCACTGGAAAACTGAAAGGAATGAGTAGAGCTGAAGCAAAATCATTAATTGAAAAGAACTCTGGAAAAATTTTAAGTAACGTAAATAAAAAATTAGAATACTTAATTATAGGAGAAAAACCTACAATAAAAAAAGTTACAAAAGCAAAAGAATTAAATGTTAAACTAATTAGCCAAGCTGAGTTTATAAAATTATTAAATTAACTTAGCTAACCATTTCTTTTCATATTTATTAAGATATTTTGAAAGCTTAGAGTAAATATTTAAATGATAAAAAAAAATATAATCTTTCTCTTTTTTATTTAATAATTTATAGTTTATTAATTCTTTTTCCAAAGGAGCCACTGTTAGATTTTCAAAAAATATTCTGTTATTATTTTTTTTAACAAAAACAAGATTTTCAATTCTCATTCCATATTTTCCTTCTTTGTAATACCCTGGTTCATTACTTAAAATCATGCCTTCTCTAATTTTAACTCTATTAAACTTAGAGATTGATTGCGGTCCTTCATGAACATTAAGAAAGAAACCAACACCATGACCAGTTCCATGATTATAGTCTAGACCAGATTTTTTTAGGCTTTCTCTGGCTAAAATATCTATTTTTCTTCCATTAGCATATTTTTTTAAATCTGCAGAAACCACAGCAATATGACCTTTTAAAACTCTGGTATATATATTTTTAATACTATTACTATGTTTATTAAAACATAACGTTCTAGTTACATCAGTTGTTCCATATTTATATTGTCCACCGGAATCACAGAGAAACAAATCTTTTTTATTTATTACTCTGTTGGATTTTTTTGTTGCCCTATAATGAACTATTGCACCATTTGGACCAGATCCAGCTATGGTGTTAAAGCTTGGATATAAGTATTCTTTATTTAAAGATCTAAATTTTTCAAGTTTTTTTTCAGCATTAATTTCTGTAATTTTTTTTTTATTTTTATTTTTTATCCAATAAATAAATTTTGTTAAAGCAACTCCATCGAGAATATGAGATTTAATCATACCTTTAATTTCTATCTTATTTTTTATTGATTTTAATTCATACGTTGGATCTATTTCACTTGCTACATTAAATTTAGGTATAATAAGATTTTCGTTAAACACTGAACAACTTAAGCTATCAATTATAATACTGCCTTGTTTTAGTTTTTTCAAAACATCACATAATTTATCAGAATGAAAAATTTGATGAGTTTTTAATTTTCTACTAACAATAATATTTTTAGCTTTACTAGGTTCTGCAAAAAGATAAATTTTTTTTTTGTTCGTTAATAGCATTCTGCAATTTGGAATTGGACTATTAGGATTATCATATCCACGAATATTTAATGTCCACGCGACATTTTCTGGTGCCGTTATAAATAAATAATTTATTTTTTTTTTATTCAATATTTTACATAATCTATTTATTTTTGACTGGTGACTTTCTCCAGTTATTTGGTTTGCTAAATTGAAAAAAGGTCTATTTTTTTCTTTTTTAGTATTTTTGTCTATTAAGTCATCTTTTATACTTATTAAATTTATATTATTTCCAAAATAAGTATTTAGAACTCTTTTTGTGAATAATTTTGGATTTATTCCCAAATTTAATTTTCTTTTATAAATATTTTTTGGAAAATATTTTGGTATTTCATAAATATGAAAATTTTTACCTGATTGTTTTTTAGCTTGTAAGGTATATCTTCCATCTACAAAAAGATAATTTCTTTTCTTAAGTATAATTGCGAGTCCAGCAGACCCAGAAAATTCTGAAATTATTTTAAGTCTATCAATTTTTGCATACTCTGTGAAGTAATCATCATTTTTTGGAATTACATAACCATCAATGTTAAATTTTGAAAATTTATTTTTAAGTAATTTAAGTCTTTTTTTAATCATTTCAATTTTTTTTGATATCTAATCCAGCCTGGACTTCTGATTTCTTGACTATCATCGTATTCAATATCTTGATTAAAATCAAAATCTGCCTCCTGATCATTTTGATAAAAATCATTTTTCTTCAAAAAATTTTCTGGTAATTCTTCAATAAATCTTGATGATAAACTGTCTATCCAATCTCCCTGGTAAAATCTGTTCATTGCAAAAGAAATATGGGCTAATTTCTTGCCTCTTGTAATTCCCACATATGCCAATCTCCTTTCCTCTTCCAAACCATTTTGACCTTTTTCTTCTATTGATTTTTGATGTGGAAACAAACCTTCCTCCCATCCAGGCAAAAAAATTACATCAAATTCCAAACCTTTAGAAGCATGCATTGTCATTAAATTAACTTTTTGTCCTTTCCAATCTTGATCTAAGGATGTTGCTAATGCAACATGTTCTAAAAAACTTTCTAGATTATCAAATTCTTTCATGGCGCTAATCAATTCTTTAATATTTTCTAATCTATTTTCATTTTCTAAATCTTTTTTATTTTTTAACATTTGACTATATCCAGACTCATCCAAAATAATTTGCAAAAGCTTGATATGATTTTTCTTATAATAATGATCTCTTCTCCATTTTTCAATTAAATTTAGTATGGAGCTCAATCCAATTTTTGTCTTAGGTTTGATCATATTTAATTCTATTAATCTTCTTGATGATTTTTCCAGACTCATAGAATTTTTTTTAGCAAATTCATTAATCTGCTTTATAGTAGTATCACCTATAGATCTTTTTGGAACATTTACTATTCTCTCGAATGAGAGGTCATCATTTTCTTGAAAAATGACTTTTAAATAAGATATACAGTCTTTTATCTCTGCTCTTTCATAAAACTTAATACCACCAATAATTCTATAAGGTATTCCAATTTTTAAAAATCTTTCCTCAAATTCTCTAGTTTGAAAAATTGCCCTCACCAGAATTGACATATGGTTCAAGCTATACTTTTTCTTTAATTTTTCAATTTGATCTGATATTCCAATTGCTTCATCTTTTCCATTCCTATAACAATTCAGCATTACTGGATCACCTTGTATACCAGAAGTAAAAAGTGTCTTTCCAACTCTATTTTTATTATTTTCAATTAATTTAGAAGCTACTGATAATATATTTTGGGTAGATCTATAATTCTCTTCTAATCTTATTATTTTTGTATTGTCATAATTTTGATCAAATTCTAAAAAATTTTTAATTTCAGCTCCTCTCCAACTATAGATTGATTGATCGTCATCACCTACGCAACATAAATTATTATGATGTTTTGATAATACATTTAGCCATCTACTTTGAATATGATTTGTATCCTGGTATTCATCAACTAAAACGTATTTAAAATTTTTGGAATATATATCAGCTATGTCTGGATTATTTTCAAAAATCTTTACGCAATGCAGGATTAAGTCACTAAAATCACATGCATTTAAATCAATTAATTTTGATTGATAAATTTTATAAATATTAAGAAATCCTTTTTCAAAAATATCACCTTTTCTTAATTTCACATCAGATGGATACCATCCTTTATTTTTCCATTTATCTATTATAGATAAAATAAAATTAGGAGAAATTTTTTTAACATCTATATTTTCAGCTTTACAAATATTTTTAATTAATCTTGTTT
>MDTB01130240.1_pt1 | contig 15859 bp, 14 predicted proteins | sample 811161 | NCBI WGS metagenome assembly MDTB01 (sample SAMN05326650, study PRJNA326480) | marine metagenome | isolation source: seawater | place: Mediterranean Sea | collected 2009 | reverse complement strand
TAAAGATTTTAACTTTTGTTTATTTAAGTTTTGAATAAATGTTTCACTATACATTTTATAACCATGATTCTTTCTGAGTTTATAATTTATTACATTCTATATTCAATATTTTTATTATTGTTGATTGTTTTTAATTTATTTGATGATAATTCTAACATTATATGAATAAGTTAAAAGTTGGTCTCTTGGGTTTGGGAAGAGTTGCGGAGCATCATAAAAAATATCTTTTGAAAAATAAATTTCTAAAAGTTTCAGCTTGTTGTGATTTAGATAGGAGCAGTTTACAAAAATTTTCAAAGTTTTATAAAACAAAAAATAATTTTCTTTCAATTAATGATTTTGCTAAATCAAAATCTTTTGATATTGCAATAATAAGTACTCCTAGTGGTATGCATACACTACATTCTAAAGTATTAATTAATAATAAGAAGCATGTTTTGGTTGAAAAACCTGCGGCCTTGAAATTTGGAGAACATACTCATCTGTGTAAACTTGCAAAAAGCAAAAAAGTTTTTTATGATGTTATTCTTCAAAATCGATTAAATAATGCAATTGTTTTTTTAAAAGATCTATTAAAAAATAAAAAATTAGGAAAAATTTTAAAAGTAAATGTTAGAGTTAATTGGTGCAGATATCAAAATTATTATCAGGATAAATGGCACGGTAAGTGGAAAATGGATGGTGGAGTAATATGTCAACAAGCTTATCACCATATCGATATTTTAAGCTATTTATTTCCAGATATAAAATCTGTTTTTGCCGAAAGATTTAATCTACAGAATAAACTTCAAGCAGAAGATAGTTTTTTTGCTATATGTAATTTAAATAAAAATATTCTTTTAACTTTTGAAGCCACAACAGCAATCAGGCCTAAAGATCATGAAGCAACTGTTATAGTTTATGGAACTAAAGGCTTTACAGAAATAGGTGGAATTGCAATGAATGAAATTAAAAATTTAGAAATCAAAAAAAAAATTTACAATGTAAAGAAGTATAATGAAATTTTTAATACAGGTTATGGCAATAGTCATAAAAAGGTATTTAATATTATAGGGAAAAAAATTTTAAAAAAAAATCTTAATTCCATTAATAAACATTCTGAAGTTGAAAAAACAATTAGCTATATTCATAATTTTTATTATGCATCAGAACTAGAAAAAAAAATTAATTACAAAAAAAAAAGAAAATTCAAATTACTTGGATGAATTTACTTTTAATATTTAATTTTTAATCTAAGTTTTTATTAAAATGTTACTTAATAATATAAAAAAATTTTCTGAATTAAATAAAATAATTTTTTTTTTGTGCTTTGTATCAATTTTTTTAAATTATATTAATATTCCTTTTAGTTTATTTAATAAAGATTTTGGTCTTCATAATCCTTTTTATTATTCATTATTTTTATTACTCCTTTTTCTTTTTAAAGAAATAGATCTTAAATTCTTTAATTTATATGACTCTAAAATAAATAAAATTATTTTTATTTTTTTGATTAGTTTATTAATTTTATCTTTAATTCTAAAAACAAAAATAACCTACGATATTTTTTTGGGAAAAATTATGGTTTTATTTTGTATAACCACTTTTTTTATAGGTCCAAATTTATCAAAATTAATTACTTTTAAATCCCTCGTAATTTTAAACATATTTTTTATTTCGTTAACATTAGTTATGGTATGGCCAAATAATATAATTTCTAATCAATTATGTTTTACTTTAGATAATTATGTACCCAGAATATTTTGTTCTTCAATTTATGGTTACAATAGAGGTGTTAGTCTTTTAACATCGGAACCATCATTTGCAAGTTTGCAATTAACTTTTTTAATTATATGTAACTTATTTTACTTACATAATATTTGTAAAAATTCCTATGAGAATTTAATTACTTATTTTCTAACTATTATTTTAATAAGTTTTCTTCTTCTTTTAAAATCAAAGCTAGGTATTTTAATACTGGCTTTTATTTTATTAAATCTTTTGGTTTATTTTTTTAAAAAATTAAAAATTAATTTTATTGGGATAATTGTTATATTAGTATTTGCTTTTTTAGCTTTTATTTCATTTACTGATTTTTTAGTAAAAGAATTTTTTCGTCATTCTTTCATGACCTCTTGTTCTAACTTTCTTTTAAGTTTCTTTTTTAGATCATTGAGTTATCTCACTATTTTTTTAGGTGAAAATAAATCTTTATTTAATTATTTATTTAATTTTAAAGGTCTCTTTTTAAATGAGGAATTGAATAACCAAATTTATTTAAATTTTACAGAAAAAAATTTTTACCTTTCTAATTTTTGTAATGGTTATTTGATAGATACTTTTATAAGTAATAAAGACGAATTTTTTGAGCCCCAACCTCTTTTAATGAAGCTTTTATTTGAAGAAGGTTTAGTCGTATTTACTTTATTTTTAATGTATATTTTTATAAATATAAAAAAAAATTTCGAATTAATTATATATAAAAACCTGGCACTATTTATCTTAATTTATTTGTTATTTTTTCAGAGTTCTTTTTTATTAATACTTAACGGAGTTTTGTTTCAAATTTATAATTACAAATACGAATGATTAATTTAAAACCATTATTTAAGTTCAATTTAATTGTAATTCCAGTTTTATTTCTAGTTTTATTGACCGAATTTTTTTTTATGGATGATAAAGTTCGAAATAAGAGATTAGTACAACTTAAAATTGATTTTTTACCAAACACAAATCCAGAATTATGTGGCTATCTTTCAGATGTTGCGGGACTTGACGTAATAATAAATGATTTTCATTATCAGAGTAACTTTTTAGAATATATTGGCAATTCTGGAGAATATCAAAAATATCAATATGATGATAAAAATTTAAAGTTTGTAAATAATACTTACAATATTTATAGAGATTTAAATAAGCAAAAATATAATCACGATATTGGTATTAATTACAGAAAATATAATACAATTTATTTGTATGTTGATAATGAAGATCAATCAGTTGAAGAATTATATGATAATTTGTCTATTTTCTTAAGTGATTTTAGAAATTATGCAATAAACGTTTATCAAGATAAAATAAACAACAGATTAAATATTGTTAAAAATCAAAAAAATCAAATTGAAGAATTAACAGATAATCGTGAGTTAGTAGATGATTTTGATAATTTTTTTAAAAATGCGACCAAAAAACGAGATATTTTAAGTTTATATAAGAAACTGAATTGTAGTGAAATAATTTTTGAAAATTTTGATTTTAAAAAAATTGTTTATGATGATGAGGGTAACAAAATTGAAATAAGGAAAATTGTTTCAATTCAGACTTTGATTGTAAAATATTTATTTGCTTTAGTAATTTTAAATATTATCTTTTTAGTAATTTATGGAAGAAAATTTTTTAGATAAAAAAAAAGTTTATTCATTCTTTATTTTCTTAGTAATATTTTCTGGCCTAGTATTAACAAATTATTCCATACATTTTCCTAATGATGGAGTAAAATATATATTTGATGTACAAACATTAATTTCTCGTTTTGATCTATTTTACGATAATAAAGTTATTTTAGATTATGAAAAACCATTTTTATCTTATTATGATGGAAAAATAAATTATCTAGATAAAAAAGAAATAATACTTAATAGCAATTTTCCAACAATCCAGGTAGGGATTGTAGCAATAATTTTTTTTTTAAGAATATTTCTAGGTGATTTATGGTTTGTTGGTTATATAATTTTAATATCCTTAATAAACTCTATATTATTTAGTGAATTTTTTAAATTAAAAAAAATTTTTAAAATTTCAAGTCCATTTTTTTTAATCTTTCTAATTTTATTTTACTCTAATTTTGAATTTTTAAAAACAAGCAAATCCTTTTACAATGAGGCGATTTATATTCCATTACTTTATATCTTTATTATAAGATTGTTTGAAATTCTTAATTTAGACAAATTTGAATTAAATTTTAACTTTTGGTTATTATTATTTTTGTTTTTAGGAATTTTTTTTAGATTTCAACATTTAGCAATAATTTTTTCCTTAATTTTTTTATTTTTTATATTTAAATTAAAAATAATTAAATTAAGTCATTATTTTATTGCATATATTTTTTGTTTTATCTCAATTTTGATTTATATGTTTTATGTTAAAGCACATTATGTAATGTTAAATGATCTTTCTTTTTTTGTTTCTTTCTCAAATATAAATAAAATAATAGACTCAAGTAAAATAAAACAAATGTATATGTTTTATGTTCTTTTAATTACTTTTGTTTCTATCTTCATTTATCAAATAAACTCTTATTTTAAAGAAAAAAATAAAATTGCAATATTTATAACCATATATTTATCTTTGAATTTTATTTTTTTACTTGCATTGATAATAAATGATGAGAGGTATTATTTGCTTGCTCATGGAGTTTTTATTTTATTATTAGTAGATTTTTTTGATAAGCAATTTTCATCTATCAAAATTAAAAAAACTATTAATATTATGGTCTTTATATTTTCACTTTTGGTTATTTTTCAATCATTCAGTATTTATAATTCCTATAAAAAGACAAAAACATATTTAACTTTAAGCTTAATCGATAATACTTTAATTAAAAATAATTATATTTATAAAAACAAATTAATTTTTTGCGAGATTGATAGAATTTGTGCTTGGAAGTATTATATTAATAGCTTGGACACTAAAAAAATATTTAAATATAACGCTAAAAATTTAAACAAGATTAAACTAAATGAATACCACTTCATAGGCAGTAAAGAAGAAATAAAAAATATTGATTTTAAAATTATTGCAGAAAATGAAAAAATTGTTTTTGCGAAAATTTACAATGAAAAAAAATAATCTATAAAATTATAGGAAGGATTTGATTAATAGTGAATAAGTTTTTATTTTCATTAATATTATGTATTTATGGTAATAAAAGTAAATACATAAATTTTTTAAATTCTCTAAAAAAGCAAAAATTTAAAAATTTTGAATTAATAATTATTGATCAAAATAAAATTCAAATTAATAAACCAAAAAACTTAGGTTTTAATATTAAAATTTTAAGATCTAAACCAGGTCTATCACTTTCTAGAAATTTAGGAATTAAATATTCTAAAGGGAAATATATTGCTTTTCCTGATGATGATTGTACTTATTTGAACGATACACTTAAAGTTGCATTTAAAAATTTTTCTAATAATAAAGCTGATATTGTTACAGGAGTGACCATTAATAAATATAAGAAAAAAACTTTATTAAAATATCCAGAAAAAAAAAAGTTTTATAACAAATTAGATATTGTGAGATCTCTAAACTCGATTTCTTTTTTTGTAAAAAAGAAAAATATTATTTTTGATAAAAATTTAGGTCTTGCAGGAAATAGAGTTTTATCTGGTGAAGAAACGGACTATGTTTTAAGATATATTAAAAAATTTAAATCAAAAGTTTACTTTGATCCTGACCTAAAAATTTACCACGAGGAAAACAAATTTAATTATAAAAATAAGCTTGATGTTGGTAAAATTTACTTCTATGCAAAAGGTTTTAAAAAAACTATGTTTAAAAATAAGCTTTATATCATTTTTTTTATTTTTTTATTAAAAAATATATTGGACTTGATATTGAGTTTAGTTTTTTTTAATAGAAAGAAATTGTTCAAAACATATTATAGTATCAAGGGAAAATTAAGCAGATGAAAATATTAATTACAGGATGTTTAGGATTTATTGGTTTTAGTTATATTAAAAAATTTTCTAATTCACAAAATATAGTTGGGATTGATTTTTATAAAAAATCAGAAAAAAATAAATTAGAAAGACTTGATTATTTGAAAAAAAATAAAATAAAATGTAAAATTTATAATCTTAATTTAGAAAATAAATATAATTTTAAAAAAATTAAAGAAAGAAATTTTGATTTAATTATTCATCTAGCTGCTAAGCCAGGAGTGTTTGAGTCTGAAGCAAACCCTGATATTTATGTAAAAAAAAATTTATTAATGCTAACAAATGTTTTGCAATTTACTAAGAATAAAAAAGTTAAATTTTTTTATTTTGCATCTTCAAGTTCTGTATATGGTGGAAAAAATTTTAATGAAAATAATGCTTCAGTAGATCCAACCTCAATTTATGGACTAACTAAAAAACTAGGAGAGGAATTAATTAATTATTTTGCCCATACATATAAAATAAAATGCATATGCTTAAGATTTTTCACAGTTTATGGACCTTTTGGAAGACCAGATATGTCTTATTTTAAGTTTTTAGATTTACTAAATAATAAAAAACCAATTCAAGTTTATAATAATGGTAAAAATAAAAGACCTTTTACATATGTAGATGATTTAGTAAATATTATCTATAAATTATCTAAAAAAAATATCAGAATAAAAATTTTTAAAACAAAAAATTTTGATATTTTAAATATAGGTGCTGATAAATATTATTCTGTAAACGATATGCTTTCAATATTACAGAAGCTAGATACGAAGATAAATTTCAAAATTAAATATTTGAAACTCTTAACTGTTGATCCAGTAAAAACTGAAGCAAAATGTAAAAAATTGTTTAAATTTATAGGACCATATAAATTTATTAATTTGCATGATGGGTTGAGTAAATTTTATGATTGGTACAAGACTAGGAACTGATTATTTTATTAAGAAGTTTAAAGTATTTCTGAGCGTTTTTTTTGTATAAAAATCTACTATAATTTTTTTTAATCATATAGTTATTTATTTTTTTTTTATCATTTAATATTTTTTTGTACCAGGAATATGGATTATTAACTTTCTTAACATATGAAGCAGTTTTACCAAGAATTTCTCTGTTAATTGTAATATTCGAACATATTATTTTTTTATTAAACATTTGTGCTTCTATTGTAGTCCTGCCAAAACCTTCTGAGTAACTTGGTGCAACATAAATATTTGAACTAAAAATTAAATCATAAATTTTTTGTGTTGAAACTTTATTTAATAAGAAAACTTTTTTTTCCAAATTTAATTTTCTAATTAGTTTAACATTTTTATTTCTATTTTTTTTTGATATAGGATTTCCAACTTTAACAAAAATATATTCTTTAAGAAGTTTCATTGTTTTAATAATTGTTGTAATATTTTTAAATGAGTGTTCACTCCCGATATTTAATAAAACTTTATATTTGTTAGGATTGATTTTATTTAAAGCATACTTTGGTTTATTACTCGGTTCTTGAAAAAGGTTATATATCATGTTACTTTTATGTCCTTTTTTTTCTAAGTCTTTTTGAGTAGTTAAAGAAACAGTAATTATTTCATCAAAGTATTTTATAAACAAATAATTTATTTTTAAAAAATAAAATTTCATTATTCCTGAAAAATCAAAAAATTTATAATCAGTCTTCTTTTTTAGATCATGAATAATAATTATTTTCTTTTTAAAAAATTTTTTATTAAGAATTCCTAAGAAACACATTCCTTCCTCAGGTATAAAGAGTATATTATTTTTATTCCTAAGTTTCTTTAATTTATTGTTTAAAGTAATAGTTTTATTTAAAAAATTTTCAAAAAAGTTTTTTGAAGTTTGAACGTAAATTTTCTTAACAGAATATTTTTTTTTAACTATACTTATTAGGTTATAATTATATTTTGATATTCCAGAATCATTGTATTTTTTTTGAGGCAAAACCCAAACTATTTTATTTACTGCCATAATAAATTATTAATTTTTGTAGCTAATTTTTCATTAAAATGAGTAGTGTCCCAAAAATAATCACAATTATCATAAATTTTTTTGTCAACAAAGTTTGAAAATGACAATATTTTAACTTTGCTGGACTTTAGAAAATTCTCTACATTTTTTGAAGTTTCATATCCTTTATAAAAGGGAGCTAAAAAGTATCTGGTGACCTTTATATCTTTATTAATATTATTTATTGATTTTTTTAAAAAAGTTAAATTTTTATCATTATTGTAATATTTTACATATGGGAGCAATGTATTTTTACAAACTTTCTTGCTTAAGGTTAGTTTTGGTATTTTCTTTAAACTTAAGACTTCTTCCATTAATATTCTTTGAAATATTTCAGAGTTTATTTTAATTAAATTTAAAATATTAAATGGAAATTTATAATTTTTGCAATTTTTAAATTTAGATTTATCAAAAAATTTTAGATTGCCATAAATCATAAAATCACAATTGATAGGCCCTTGTTGTAAAGAGGTTATTTCAATAAAGACTTTATGATTATTTAAATTTTTTTGCTTTAAAATATCTATAAACATACTTACTGTCTCATATGAAAGCTCATTGTAAGATAGATTCAGTACTTTTTTGTTTGTATAATTTTCTAAACCAATTGAACGAGAATTTCCAATCAGTATAATTTCATAATCTATTTCATTTGAGTTAAAAAAATTATAATATCTTTTATCTAATATTTTTAATAAAAACTGACCTCCAACAACAATAAAGAGAAATAGCATGATTGCATATAATGATATTAAGAAAAAAGTTTTAGAATTGAAAGTATATGAATGTTTTTTCATCAAAGTTTCCAAATAAAGTTATTAATAAAATTAAAATAATTACACTTAAGGAGTATTTTTTATCATTTTGAAATATTTTTATTAATTTTTTTTTGTTAATTAAATACTCTATAATAATTAAAAAACTTATTAATATAATACATTTTAAAAAATGTAGTTTATTCGATATATATGTAAATTTAAAAGTATCAAAATCCAATAAATTTACTAAAAGAAAATAAATATCTTCTTGATTATTAACTCTAAAAGGAATCCAAGCCATCATTATTAAAAATAATACTAATATTTTATATAAAAAAGGATGAAAATATTTTTTATAATTTTTCTCAAAAACTAAATAAAAGCCGTGCAACAATCCCCATATGATAAAAAATATAGATGCTCCATGCCATAATCCAGCTATAGACATAGAGACAATTATATTTGAGTAAGTTCTCATGCTGTTAATTTTATTACCTCCCAAAGGTATATAGAGATAATCTTTAATAAAAGAAGAAAGAGAAATGTGCCACCTTTGCCAAAAGTTTTTAAAACTATTTGTGAAGTATGGATTATTAAAGTTTGCAGGTATATTAAATCCAAATAATTTTGAAATACCTATAGCAATTAATGAATACCCGCAAAAATCTCCATATATTTGGAAACTGTAAAAAAATACAGATATAAAGCTTGATATTCCATTTGAGTATTGAGGTTCATTCAAATGTCTATCCACATATAATGCCAAGTTATCAGCAAGGCCTATTTTCAAAAAATAACCCCATAAAATTAGAATCAAACTCTTTTTAATATTTTTTTTATTAATTATTAATTTTTCTTTTATTTGCGGCAAAAACTGTTTTGATCTTAATATTGGACCAGCAATAATTTGTGGGAAAAAAATAATAAAAACAAAAAAATCAATAAATTTAGGTGGTTTTTGTCCTTTAAAGGTGTCAACTAAATATGAAATACATTGAAAACTATAAAAAGATATTCCTATTGGAAGGATTATTTTGTTAATTAATTGCTTAAAACTCTCATTATAATCGAGATTAAAATTTTTTTCTAATTCGGTTGTAAAAAAATTAAAATATTTAAAAACACAAAGAATTAATATTATTATTGAAATTTGAAAGATTAAAATTTTTTTTGACTTATAATTAAAAATCAAAGTACTTGAAGCATATGTACTAAATATTACAAAATATAAAAGAATTAAAAATTTAGGATCCCAATAACCATAAAAAAAAGATGAGAATATTATTATAATATATTTCCAATATTTATTAGGTGAGACAGAAATTGTAACTATAAAAATAATAAAAAAAGAAATAAAATTGACTGAATTAAATAACATTTTTAAAATAAGTCTTTTTTAGTAATTTGTTTAAAAAATCTCTATTATTATAGTATTTTTCTACTTTTAATTTCTCGTTTTCTGATAAAGAAAAAAAAGATTTGTAATAAATTAATGATGGTAAATTTAAATTTAAATAATCTCTTATTTTATTTTGATAGCCAGATATAATTTTATTATTACAAATTCCCAAGGTAAAAGATATTTCACCTTTTTTCAGTTCTTCCCAAGATATCCATTGTGAATTATTTTTAATGTTAAAGTAATATTTTTCAATAAAACCTGCATTTCCGCAAAAAATAATTTTTAATTTTTGGTTATATTTGTTATTGAAATCATTAATTAATTTGATCAATTCAATAGATGCAAATTTATTACTTAAGGATTTAAAATTTCCAATAAAAAGTAAATTTTGAGATTTTTTATTATATAAATTTTTAATAATAGTTTCTTTTGAATTATTTTTAGTAACTTTAATATCTAGTATATTATTATTTTTTTTTGTTATAAATTTTTTATCAAAATTTGAAATTAAATAAGTAATATTAAAATTATTAATAATCGATCTCTCAAACTTTATTAATCTTTTTTTTTCAAAATTATAAATACATTTTAAAATAGATGGTACTATTTTATATTTTGAAGCACGTGAATAAGCCAAAGAAATACTATCTGTCATTTCAAATTTTTTTAAATTAGAATAAATACAGTCATGATAACCAGCGGTTCTCACCAAATGAAAAATGGACTCATCAAATAGATAATTTTTGAATTTTTTTCTTATTTTTTTTCTAATACTTTCCTGAAAGTATAAGGATAGTTGCAACGGTAATTCCTTTTTAGTAATTATATTTTTTAAAAAAATTATTAAAGATGGTTTTATATTTATAACTTTATTAAAATTATAAAATAACTTTTGATTATTTTTTTTTTCAAATCCTATAATTACAAGATCAACATCAAAATTATTTTTTTTATAATATTGTAAATGATTGAGTAATCTTACCTTATCTCCCCCATTTGCTGGAAAAGGATTCCTTGTTGTGAAGATTATAGCTTTTTTATTTTCCAATTTTATATAAAGAAATTAATATTTATTGATTTTCTTACATAATTTGGATGTAAATCAGCAGGTTCAACACTATGCCAACTTTTGGAATTTTTAACAAAGCCATATAGTACATTCTTTTCAAAAGAGGTTTTAAAAATTTCTTTTGCGTTTGGAAAAAATAATTTTTGTTCTTTCGTAGAATTTAAATGTTTATTTATAAAATTTGTATTATTGCTGTCCCAAAATGTTGTTCCATAAATTTTTTCTTCATCTTCATTTTCTGGAAAATATATCATTAAAGATAAAAGCTTAGCTACTTCATCTGTATGAGGAACTATTTTTCCTTTATTAAGAATGTAAGAATATTGAATTTTGCTTTTAACATTACAAAAAAAATTGCTAACTCTATTTTGAGGTTTCATATATCTCATTGGTCTTATTATTTTTATAAGTTCAATAAAACTTGATTCTCTACTTTCAATAAATTTTTGTCTTAGACTTTTATTAAACAAATTAAAAAAATCGTCTGACTCAACTAATTTTTTTAGTTTTAAAAATGGTAAGTTATGTTTTAAGTATTTGTTATAGTGAACATTATCTTCGCTATTGATGCTAAATTTATCGTTTCTATTATTAAGTAATTCTTCGTAATTATTTATTGCAGGAAAGGAAAGTCTTAACTCATCATAAAATTTATCTGTTAAAAAATTTTCAATTTTAAATATATAACATGGTTTTTTCTCTATTGTTTTAATCCTTGTATTATTTAATTCATTCATTAAACAGCTTATTAATATTTATTTTACAACTTTTGTAAATATTAATACATTTACAGGTACTTATACAACCAGAAACAATATGAGAGAAATAATAAATTATATATTAAAGTTTTTTTTTAGTGAAAAAATTCATGAAATTAAATTCAAAAAAGGGATAATTAAAGCATTTATAACTGATCCAATTGCTAATAGCTGGAATACAAATACCAATATTGGTTATACAGAAAAAAATATCATAAAATTTTTGAACTCAAGTTATTTAAAAAATGTTTATTATCTGGGATCTCACCAAGGTATTATACCTATAATCTTAAAAAAATTTTATTTAAAGAATTCAAAATTTATTTGCTTAGAAGCTTTGGCTCATAATTATGAAATATCATTAAAAAATAAATATATAAATAAATGTGGAGCTGACATAACTTTTTTAAATAGAGCTATTTCAATTGAAAACGGCTATGAAAACTTTTCTTTATTTAAATTAAATTCAAGTAAAACAAATAATTTGTTTATTAAAAGAAAAGTAAAATCATTAACAATTACAAATCTTATTAAAAATTATAAAAAACCTAATTTGATATATATGGATATTGAGGGAATGGAGTCGTCAGTTATTGAGAGTAATCTTAATTTATTAAAGAAAAATTCACATGTATTATTTTTAGAGCTACATGGAGATAAAATATTAAAACAGTTTAACTCAAGTAATTCTAAGGTTTTTGGTTATTTAAATATGATTTATAAAAAAATTTATTTAATAAAGAATAATAAATTGAAACTAATTAATAAAAAAAATTTTAACATTACCGATAGAATTTATCTTTTATGTGTGAGCTCTAACAAACTTTTAGAAAAATAAAAATATAAAATTAGATGAGAAATATTTATATTTGTACAAATGAATTTCCAAGTGAGGATAGTTTTGATGGTGGAGTGGGAAATCATTTTTATAGATACGCAAAAATTTTAAAAAAAAATTCCTATATTCCAATTATTGTTACATCATCAAAAAATAGTGGAACGATAAAATTTAAAGGTATAGACGTAGTAAGAGTAAAAGTGTTCAATATATTTGTGAGAGTAATTTTAAAATTTACTCAAAAATATGGTTTTAAAGGTGAAATATATCCCAGACCTTTATTCGCCTTATATCAAAGTTACATTTTGAATAGAAAAATAAATCAATTGATAAAAAAAAATGAAGTAGTCATATATAGTAGTTATCAATATTTAAATTTTTTCCAAAAGAAAAACTTTAAAAGTTTAATTGTTATATGGAGTTTGCAAAAAGAATGGAACTTTGTAAATCCAAATTCAATATTTCAAAAAATAGATACCTTTTTAGAAAAAAAATCTTTTGAATATGCAAATAGAATTATATCAGTCAGTAGTCTGTTATTTAATAAATTAGATAAAAAATTTAAATACAAGTGTGACGTTATTTTTCCTGTTTATGATAAAAAAAAAATAAGATTAAAAAACTTTAAAAAAATTAAAAAGAGTTTTAAAATAAATTTCGAGTACATCTTGTATTTTGGATCAATGATACAAAGAAAAGGAGTTTTTATTTTATCAAAAGTTCTAAAGTCAGTTGAAAAAAGACATAAAAATATACATTTTTTGTTTGTTGGATCTGATTCAAGACAAAACTTCAAATCAGCAAAAAAAAAAATATTAAATGAAAACTACGAAATAAAGAGAAAACTTCATTTTTTACCTTCTTTAAGACATGAATTTTTGTATCCCATTATTAAGAATGCCAAAATTATAGTTATGCCAACATATATAGACACAGTGCCATCTGCAAGTCTAGAAAGTATGAGTAATGGAGGTGTCTTGCTTGGTTCAAATAATTCAAGTTTAGAAGAATACGTAAAAGATAATGAAAATGGCTTTTTATTTGATAATGGAAAAGTAGTAAGTTTGAAAAAAAAAATATTTAAAATTTTAAAAATCTCTAAATTGAAAATTAGCAACATAAGAAAAAATTCAAAAAAAGATTTAAAAAAAAATTTTTCTAGTAAAAATATTAACAGCTTTATAAAAATTGTTAGAAAATTAGATGAAAATAAGTTTTTTTGATTTTTTTTTAAAAAATATTAAATTTTTTTTTATTTTAACAATTTCCATACACTATCTAAATTCATTTTATGGTTTAGAAAATGGAGGTGATGCTTACATAAAAATTTTTTTTTCAAATAATTTTAATTTTTTAAAAGATGAATTGGTATTTTTAAATTCTATTAATGCCTCACACCATATAAGCAGATGGACACTTGTACTACCATTGATAATTTTTTCTGAATTTTTCACAAATCCTTTTTACTTAAATTTTGTTTTTAGCTTTATTATATTTATTATTTCATACTTTTTTGTCTTTATTAATATTTCTGGACCAAAAAGTAAAATTTTTTTAATTTTAGTAATATTAATAATATTACCTTTTCAAAATAGATATTTTTCGCAACCTTTAACTGAGTATCTATCTTTCACATTAGTTTTTTTAAGTTGTTTGTTATTATTAAAAAAAAATAATTATATATATATTTCGGCCATCTTATTTTTTTTATCTTATGGAGTAAAAGTTACAAACTTATATTTCTTACCGGGAATATTTTTTTTTCTTTTATTAAAAAACACAAAGTTCTATTCATTTAAATTTTTAACAATATTATTTTTTTTATTTTTACTAGAAACATTTTTTTTTAATATTATATTTTCTTTAAATTTTGGCAGATTAGAATTTCTGTTCTTTGGAAATCATTTGGATCTCGTAACAGAACAATACTATTATCCAACTTATTTATTAGCTATAAGTAATAAATTATTTTTTAATTTAAATAACACAAAAGATTTATTTTATTGTTTAATTTTTATTTTATTTTTTATTTTTAATATTTTTTATGTCTATAAATTTAAATATGATAAATTTTCTATAATTGCTTTCGCAAATATTTCATATTTTATTATTTATGTTTTTTTTATTTTCAAAATCAACGATAAATGGTTTGCTTTAGAGCAATCAATGATTGCAAGGCATTATTATATATTCATAAATTTTACCTTGTTTTTGTTGTTAGAATTATTTCTGAGTTATTTCTTTAATCATAAAGAAAATGTAAAATACATAATTAATATTTTATTGATGATTTTTTTGTTTTTTAATTTTTTACATGATTATAAGTTACCAAACTTTAAAGAATTTGATAAATTTTCTGATAAAAACGATAAAATTTATTTTAATAAATATAAAGATGAAGTAATGACTTTATATTTATTAGATTATTATGAAGTAAATAATCAAAATTTTAACAGATTAAAAATAAAATTATCTGAACTTAAAACTAACTTTAAAGATTGTGAAAATAAGCCTGATTTAAAACCTTGTATTTTAGATCTAAGAAACCAAGATATTATTAAATAATTTGAGCAAGATAAAATATATACCTGAACTTAATGGATTAAGAGCTTTTGCGGTATTATCTGTTTTAATATACCACTTAGAAAAAGTATTAATAAAAAGTCAAACTTTTTCAGGTGGTTTTCTTGGTGTTGATATTTTTTTTGTTATTTCAGGTTATCTAATATCTTTAATAATTTTTAGAGATTTATTAGTACTAAAAAAGTTTAGTTTATTATCCTTTTATAAGAAAAGAGTAAGAAGAATTATCCCTGCATTATTATTTATAATTTTATTTTCAATTACTTTTTCAATTATTTTTTTTCTTCCTAGTGATTTAGTTGACAACACTAAGGCTATGATATCGTCAATATTTTTTGTCTCAAATTTTTACTTTTATTTTTCTAATATCGTTTATGGAGCAGATTTAAGTTTAACAAAACCTTTGTTACATACCTGGTCTTTATCTGTTGAAGAACAATTTTATATATTTTTTCCAGTATTATTTATTTTAATTGATAAAAATTTTAAAAATTTTATCTATTTTATTTTATTTTTTTTATTTTCATCATTTTTGTTTGCAGAATATTTGAATTCAAATTATAGATCTGTTAATTTTTATATATTAATTTCTAGAGCATGGGAATTATTAGCTGGATCTCTAATTGCTTATATCCATCTATTTCCTGACAAGTTTAAATTTTTAAAGAAAATTTCATTTAATAATAATATTAAGAATACAATATCTTTTCTGGGATTTTTATGTTTACTTTTATCAATATTTTTTTTT
>MDTB01002402.1_pt1 | contig 15859 bp, 10 predicted proteins | sample 811161 | NCBI WGS metagenome assembly MDTB01 (sample SAMN05326650, study PRJNA326480) | marine metagenome | isolation source: seawater | place: Mediterranean Sea | collected 2009 | reverse complement strand
GGTGATCATGATCAGTTAACAGCGGCCTTGGTAACATCTGGAACAAAGGTAGAAGTAACTGATGTAGTAGTAACAGTTAATGATGCTGATGCAACTGCAGTTACAGCCTCGGAATTAAGCTCAATTGGAGGAGCTACAACCGGAACAGTAACGGTAACTAATGCCCTAGCAGTTACTGGTGACCATGACCAGTTAACAGCGGCCTTGGTAACTGCCGGTACTAAGGTAGAAGTAACTGATGTAGCAGTAACAGTTAATGATGCTGATGCGACAGCAATAACAGCAGCTGAATTAAGTGCGATTGGAGGAGCAACAACCGGAACGGTAACAGTAACCAATGCAGTGGCGATTACTGGCTCAGTATCTGAAGTCACAGCGGCATTAGTTACAGATTCTACGAAAGTTGCAATAACTGATGCTTCAATAACCATCTCTGATACACCAACTATTTCTCAACTTAATGATATTGCAGGCTTAACAACTGGAGTAGTAACAGCAACATTGGCTGCCGATTCACTATCTAATTTAGGATCTCTATCAACAGCCTCAACGGATGTAATCACTGTTACAGTTAACGATGCAGATGCAGCGGCATTGTCAGCATCAGACCTAAGCACACTTGGTGGAAAAACAGCAGGAACGGTAACGGTAACTAACGCGGTAGCGATTACGGGTGATCACGACCAATTAACAGCAGCATTGGTAACAACAGGTACGAAAGTAGTTGTAAGCGATGCTACTGCAACAGTTAATGATGCAGATGGTGTTGCCATAACAGCAGCAGAATTGAGTGCGATTGGTGGAGCTACAACCGGAACGGTAACAGTAACTAATGCAGTTGCTGTTACAGGTTCTACGGCTCAGTTAACAGCGGCCTTGGTAACAGCAGGAACGAAGGTAGAAGTAACAGATGTGACAGCAACTGTTAATGATGCAGACGCAGCTGCAATTAATGCAGAAGATCTTAGTGCGATTGGTGGAGCAACGACAGGGACAGTAACGGTGACTAATGCAGTAGCCATAAGTGGAACTCAAGCTCAGTTGACAGCAGCATTGGTCACTGCCGGAACTAAGGTAGAGGTAAGTGACGCGACTGTTTCCCTTGATAATGGATCTAATTTAACAATTGCACAGTTTGACGCAATTGACGGTGCAACAACTGGATCAATTGCATACACTATTTCAGATACTGCAGCAAATATTACTACTGCTAACACTGCAGGAGGAGCCAAATTTAATAACGCTACTGCTCTTACTGTTACTGATGATTCAGACACTACAGGAAGTAGCTTGAACTTGAGTAATGCAACCACTGCTAATCTCACTTCAGTAACTATCACTGGAGATTCTGGCGCTGATGTTGTTCAGTTATCAAGTGCTCTGACATCTAGTAGCATTGTCACAGCTGATTTGGTAAGTGATTCAGCAGCAGATAAGTTAATATTTAATCTAACGGATAGTTCTAATTACCTTACTTATGATGGCTCTGGTGATGTTGTATCTGGAGGCGGTGCTCCAACAGCATTCACCTTTAATAAGTTTTCTAATTTCGATTTAGCTTCAAGTGAAGATAAATTTGGCATCTTCTATAATGAAGGAGGTGGAGCTACAAGTTCAATAGGAGCCTATAAAGAGATTACTGATGAAACTACTAGTCCTCAATATAGATTGAGAGATGGACTTGTTTATGAAGATACTTTCAATAGTGAAGGAGATATCTTAGCTTCTACAGCTTTAAGTGCTGCATCCATAAGGAGTAACATCCAATCGTTCATAAACTTTGGTGGAACTTCAACTGCGGGTTCAACAGGAAGCGATGATCTAGACTTCACATATGTACTTTATGCGAGATCATCAGATGGAACAGCTGATGGTAATGCTTCATCTCAATCAGCATACATATATGCTGGTACATACACTGGTCAAGGTCAAAACGCAAATGCATTTGATGCTACTAAGTTAAGCATCATAGGCTTGGCAGAAGTTGTAGGAGTCACAGAAGGAGATTTACAAAATTCTTTCGTTACTACAAATCCCTTCTCTTAACTAAAAAAACAAAAGTTTTATTAAAAAATTTAGTTAGTAGAAATGAGTCAAAGCTGGATAAAAATAGAAGGTGAGTTAGTTTCTTTAGAAGAAACCCCTCTTCTATTAAATGAATTAAATTTAATGCCGATCTTTTTAAGGAGGTTTCTAGAAAAAAAATTTACTGAGGAGATTATTCCTAATAGAGAAGAACAAACCAATTATTATCAAAAGTTCTTGAAAAGAGAAAAAATCTCTGACAAGACTAATCTTGATAATTGGCTTAAGTTTCATGATGTAAGTGAATCTGAAATGGAGATTAACCTTTACAAATCTCTTAAAATAGAGAAATTTAAGAATGAAAAATTTGCTGATAAAGTTGAAGATGTATTCTTGAAAAGAAAGTCTGATTTAGATAGAGTCACTTATTCATTAATAAGATCAAAAAGTAGAGATAAAATTTCAGAACTTAATATGAGATTAAAGGAAGAAGAGGATACTTTCTCTGAACTTTCATCTGAATTTTCAGAAGGTGTTGAAAATGTATTACATGGTCTTATAGGTCCAATAGAAATAAGTAAAGTTAATCCCGTTATTGCGGAAAGATTAAAAGCGAGTAAATCAGGACAGTTGTGGCCACCTTTTGAATGTGAGGGATGGTGGGTTCTTTTAAGACACGAAAGGTTTATTCCTTCTACTTTGAACATAGAAATGAGGAATAGGTTAATTAATGAGTTGTATGAAGTATGGATTGCTTCTAAGATAAAAACAGCGCTTAACACTTTAAAAGAATCTGTTAAGGAATAATAAATGATTTAATTATGGATAAAGATGTAATAGAAAATATTTTTAAAAAGTTTCAAATAGAAAAATCGGTTAGAAATATATCCAAGGATAAATTAATAGATCTATTCGAATATTTACATATTGATATGGGAAAGCCAATTATTCTGGCAGAGGAAATACCAAAGCATATATTTATTTTATTAGAAGGAAAAGTAAGACAACTATTTGAAAATCCTCTTAAAAAGGAAATTATGACATTGGAAATACATCATCCTTATCATGTTGTAGGTCTGAAATCATGTAAAGCTAATTATCCTGTTGAATTTGCTACGGCAGCTACCGATTGTAAGTTTGCGAAAATAAGTTATGAACAATGGCAAAAATTATTTTTAAAGAATAATCAATTTCCAGCATTAGATGATACTGTTCAGACTTTTGAAATAATACCGATCTTGGAAAAATCGAGTGATATTTCTTTCCCAAAAGAGATTAAGGAATTGCGAAAATTAATTAAAAATATTGCTATGGAGTCAGAAATAAAAAATATAATTATGCCTGCTAAATTGTCCAAATTGAATTTGGATGAAAATAAAAATTGGTATTTTGCTTCCAATGTAATAGAAAAAAGTTATGGGTCAATTTTTAAATTTGAAGAGTTAGATGGTTACGAAGGTAATATCAGAATTCTTGGGATACCAAAAAAACTTATTAAACCAAAATTAATTGTAGAGAAAAAAGAACCTCAAGAAGAAGAGATTTATGATCAGAAAGAAAAGCCAATAAATGAAATAGAAAATAAGGAAAATGAATCTAAATCAAGTAAATTTCCATTCTATTCATCAACCGAAGATATTATTCCAGAGGCGGTTGCTTGTTTTCGAATAATTGCTGATATGCTGAATATCCCATTAAAGGTTGATCTTATAAAAAGGTCATTTAATGAAAATATTGATAAGGATGAAAAACGAATAAGTTTAAGGCTTTGTGCCGCCATCTCAGAATCATTAGGTCTTAAAAGTCAATTATTAGACCTGCCAGTGGGAATGATAAGTAGAATTCAAACACCTTGTCTAGTTCAATTAGGAGAGGATGAACTTTCCGTCATTTTAGAGATAAAAGGAGATAACATCGCAATCGCAAGACCTAGAGATAGTTTTAAAAGTTATAAAATCATTGATTTTGTAAGAGATTTTTCTGATCAAGAAGTTTTGGCAGTTTTAATTTTAAGAGCTACTAATAAAACACCGACAAAAAGGTTTGGATTAGGCTGGTTTCTTCCTGCGATCAAGAAAAATCGTAAGCCTCTCTTGGAAGTCTTAACAGCCTCTTTATTTGTGAATATTTTTCAATTGATGAATCCTTTGATTATTCAACAAATCATTGATAAAGTTATTGGCCAAGGGGGTGTGCAAAGTTTGTTACCACTAGCAACGTTGCTTCTCTCATTCTCAGTTTTTGAGAATTTATTGACTGCAATAAGAACTAATCTTTTCATTGATACTACCAATCGAATAGATATTTCACTAGGTGAGCAGGTTATTGATCATTTATTACGTCTCCCTTTGTCATATTTTGATAAGCGGCCTGTTGGGGAACTCTCCTCAAGAATTGGAGAGCTAGAACAGATTAGATCCTTCTTAACAGGAACAGCACTTACCTTAGTTCTTGATGTGACTTTTTCTTTTATCTATATTGCAGTAATGCTTTTATATAGTTGGGTTTTAACGATAGTAGCTCTTTTGGTGGCACCTTTATTGGCGTTAATAACCGCTACAATATCACCAATTATTAGAAGGCAATTAAGGGCGAAGGCAGAATTAAATGCATCGACCCAAAATCATTTAGTAGAGGTACTTACAGGTATTCAAACTGTTAAAGCTCAAAACTTTGAAATGAATGCAAGATGGAAATGGAAGGAAAGGTATACAAAATATATTTCTGAGAGTTATCGAAATTCTGTAACAAGTACAACTAGTGGAAGCTTATCCCAATTTCTCAATCAATCATCTAATTTAATAGTACTTTGTGTTGGAGCTTATTTAGTTATTCAGGGAGATTTAACTTTAGGAGGTTTAATAGCATTTAGAATTATCTCAGGCTACGTGACAAATCCACTTTTAAGGTTATCTAATCTTTATCAAAACTTTCAACAAACAAATATTTCTCTGGAAAGGCTTTCAGATATTATTGATAATCAACAAGAATCGTCTGATAGCGATAAAGATAATATACCTATGCCTGAAATTAAAGGTAATATTGTTTTTGATGAGATTTCATTTAGTTTTAGCGAAAAGGGAAAACTTAATTTATCGAATCTAAATTTTGAAATAAAAGAAGGAGAATTTGTAGCTATAGTTGGACAATCGGGTTCAGGGAAATCCACTTTAACAAAATTAATAGCAAGACTATATGAACCTCTAAAAGGTAAAATTTCTATAGATAACATCGATATATCTAAAGTAGAACTTTATTCTTTAAGACGTCAGATTGGTATTGTTCCTCAAGATTCTATTCTTTTTGATGGAACAGTACAAGAAAATATAGCTCTCACTAATCCTGAGGCTGATACTGAAGAAGTAATTAATGCAGCAAAAATAGCTTCTGCAAATGATTTCATAATGAATCTTCCACAAGGTTATGCATCAAGTGTAGGTGAAAGAGGAGGTAATTTAAGTGGTGGTCAGCGCCAAAGAATTGCAATAGCCAGGTCGATTTTGCAGAATCCTCAATTACTAGTTATGGATGAATCGACCTCTGCTTTAGACTTTGAAACTGAAAGGAAGGTTTCTTTAAACTTAATGGAATTTTTTAGAGGTAAAACAGTTTTATTTGTTACTCATAGGCTTAATTCAATAATTAATGCAGATAAAATTATTATGCTTCATGAAGGGCGTGTTGAAGAAATTGGAAATCATGATGAGCTCATGGATTTAAAAGGCAGATATTATTCCCTCTTTAAACAACAAGAAAGGGACATCTAAACTTTGATCATTTATAATATTAAACAAGGGAAAATGTAAATTTATTGATAATGAATATTTTTGATATAGATAAAATAAAAATAAAAAAATATCTAAAAAAAGGTAATGATAAGTTCAAAAATTTTATTTCTTCAAAGAATATTTCAAAAATTAAAAATTTTAAATCTAAAGAATTTTTGATAAATAGTAAGAGGAAGTTATTTCAGTTAAGTTCAGATTTTTCAGAAATTAAGAATTTTAATTCTAAGGAATTCTTTGCAAATAGTAAAAGAAAATTATTTAAATTAACATCAAATTACCAGGATTATACTGAAAAATTTATAGCTAATTTAGTTAAAGAAGAGGGTAGTGAAATATGGAGTGGCCTCTCGCAAAGTCAGAAATGGAGTGGCAGGTTAATATGGACATTCGTTGGCGTGACTACATTTAGTGCTGCATGGTCCTTTTTTACTTTGATTGACGATACTATTCAAGTACAAGGAAAAATTGAACCTAAAGGGACCACAATAGAAGTAAAAGTTCCTTTAGGAGGTGTAATAAAAAAAATTGCTGTAAGTGAAGGAGAAATTGTAGAAAATGATCAAATATTACTAGAACTCGATACCACTGCAGTGAGATCTAAATTAAAAGCACTTCAAATTGTTAAATCTCAAATTAAGGCTGATATTTTATTAAGTAAGATGCAATTGGGTGATGATATAGATGTCGTTAATTTAACGCCTAATCAAAAGATTAAATTAATATCTCTTAAATCTGAATATGATTCAAGGATAAATGCAGCTAGAAATTCTGTTGATCAGGCAACCATAAGATTAAACACAAATGTTGAACAAATTAAAACTCTTAATAAAGTCCTAATTATAAGAGAAGAAGTACTGAAAAATTTAAAAGAGCTTTCAGAAATAGGTGGGTTAAGTAAAGTCAAATATCTAAAAGAACAACAGGAGGTCATTCAACTTCAAGGCAGATTGGTTAATGCTGAAAATGAATTAAAAACTTCTACCTCAATTTTAAATGAATCAAAAAACAAACTATCTAATACAATAGCATCAACCAAAATTGATTCTGCTACAAAGATTGAAGAAAATGAGAAGCAATTAGCTCAAATTCAGAATCAAATTAATGAAGCAAAATTGACTCTTAATTATCAAGAAATTAATTCACCTGTAAGAGGCATAGTATTTGATTTACAACCTGCTGCCCCAGGGTATGTAGTTGATACTCAATTTCCAATTTTAAAAATTGTTCCTATTGATGAGTTGGTTGCCAGAGTTTTTGTATCAAATAGAGATATAGCCTTTCTTAAAAACGGACAATTAGTAAAAGTTAGAGTTGATGCTTATCCCTACAATGAATTTGGCGAAATACACGGTGAAATAGATTCAATAGGGTCAGATGTTCTAGAACCAGATCAGAATTTTAATTTTTATAGATTTCCAGTAACAATTAAATTTGAATATCCTCATGTAATTTATAAAAAGAGAAAACTCCCTTTAAGGTCAGGGATGTCTCTCTCGGCAAATATTGTTCTTAGACAAAGACCCGTTATATCATTATTTACAGAAAGGATCCTCCCCTTTTGGAGTGGCTTAGAGCAACTTTAAAAAGTAATGAAGAACGTAAGAGTAGGTATAACTATAAATTTTGATATAAAGTTTCATGCTAATGGACTTCAACAAAATATTGTTTTTCTTAAGAATCTTCTTTCCAATATTGATAATATAGATCCATTTTATATTTATACAGGATCGATACCTCAAGTAGATTTCATCTTAGAAGAAACATGTGTTTCTTATGATGATTTTGTAAGGCATGCTCACCGTGAATATGAAATAGTTATATTGATGGGCTTTTGGTTTGATCAAAAGATAATAAACAAATTAAAGGAAATAAATAAAGAAATTAAATTAGTATTAATGCAATGTGGTAATCAGTTTGTTGAAAATTCAATGAGAACTGTTCATTATTATGAAAAAGTTGATTACATTAATAATTACTTAGAGGGAATTGATTCGATTTGGATGTTACCTCAACATTCCCAGAATATTACCTATATGAGAACTTTTTACAGAGTAGATAGTATAAAAATAGCTCCTTGCATATGGGATCCGTTGTTTATTGATAATCAAATTAAAGAATTACCACTTGAAAATAAAGATATCAAGTTTTCTTCTATCAGAAATAAAAGTGTTTTAATTATGGAGCCAAATTTATCACTTATTAAAAATTGTTTGTTACCTTTATATATTGTTGAAAGCTACGAGCGAAAACATCCAAATATTCTTAGTTCATGCAATATTATGGGTGGCAAAGGTATTGTTGAAAATCATTATTTTATTAGATTAATTCTTCAACTAGATATATATCAAAAAAGAGAAAATTTCTTAAAAGCACATAATAGATATAAGTTCGTAGAGTCAGTTAAATTTTTTGGTTCTATAATAATTTCTCATCAATTAGAAAATGATTTGAATTATCTTTATTTTGATGCTCTTTATTTAAACTTACCTTTGATTCATAATTCATTAAGATTAAAGGATTTTGGATATTATTATCCTCATAATGATGTTGAAATAGCTTCTGAACAAATTAATAAGATTATTAAAAATCATGATAAAAATATTTCAAAATACAAAGTTGCAACAAAAAATTTAATTGAGGCTTACGGGATTAATAATCATCAAAATAAAAAAGAATATTTAAAGCTAATTAATGATGAGTTGAATAGATGAACATCAGATCACATTGCAATCTTTAATTAAATTTATTTCATTCAAGAAATTTATAAAATCCATATTATTTAAATTTGAACTTGACTCTATATCTGAACAAATACTCTTTGGTTCTAAATTAGTTAATCTTTGTAATTCGGCGATTGTAATTTTATAAGATTTCAATGCATTAATATAATTTGTTTCTGACTCTAAAACATCACCTTGAGTATTTACTACTTCTCTTTGAGTTGTGATTCCTGCTTCCATTCTCTTTAATGATATTTCTAGAGATTCTTTAGCTGAATTAAGTTGTTTATATGCGAGTATTATATTTTTCTTAATCATTTCATATTGATTTAATGTATCCTTAATCTCTTTTCTTATTTCATTTTTCTTGAGTTTCAATTCCGACTCTAATTCTATATTTTTTTCTTTCAAAGATAAGAAATTTTGTTTAATATTACCCCCATCAAAAAGATTCCAATTAAAACTTAAACCGACTGTATTGGTATTAGATTTTATGACATTACTAAAGTTTGGTGATGTAACTCCTGTTTCTCCATTTGCAGAAGAGATAGAAAAAGTATTATATAAGTTTAAGTTTGGTTTCTTGTCAGCAATAACAACAAGTGATTCATTATCATTTATTTTAATATTTCTTCTTTTTATTTCCATATCTAATCTGTTTTTGAAAGCGGCAGTTTCACTTTCTTTTTGATCTGCAAACCATATTGAGTCTATGGCTATTGAATAATCATCTTCAATAAAGAAATCATTTTTTATACTTAGAATCTCTCCTAATTTATTTAAATTAGTATTGTATTGATCTGATTTCTTGATTAATCCTAACTGATTACGGTGTAGTTGAGTTTTTGATTCAAGAAGATCAAGTTTATTTCCTAATCCATTTTTAAATCTATTTTTCGCTTCATTTAAAGCAACTTCTGATATTTCAATAGATTTTTCAGCAACTTTTATTTCCTCTTTGGAAGATTGAATTGAATAATAAACTTTAAGAACCTCTAGATAAAGGTCTTTATAGGTCGTCTGATAAATATCGCTCAGATTCTCGAGTTTATCCTTTGCAATTTTTATTTCCAATCTCCTTTTTGGATTGATAATATCCCACTCGAATGTTGAATCTACGCCAACTTTTAATTGATTTGAGGAGGAATTCTCCAAGAATTTATTTCTCGTATCACCTGTAATATACTTGGGTATCTCGTTACTTCTTATCTTCAGCCTTGGCGACCAAGCCGCAATTTTACTATTAAGTATGTTTTTTGACTGTTCAATTTGGCTTTCGATGACTTTTAAATTCTCATTATTTTGTTTTAGAAGTTCTTTTAGCTGACTGAACCTTATTGTCTTTTTTTCTTGAGGATTGGTTCTTGAGAGTTTATATTGTGGGTTTAATTTTGTTGGCATTTCTTTATTATTAATTTTTTGCAGAGATAAATTATTTACATTTGCGTATGAACTTATTGAAGTGATACTAAGAGTCAATAAGATTAATATTGATAGTTTTTCTTGTTTTGAGATATTAGTCATTTTTTTAATTTTAAAATCTTAAATTCATTTTTCATAATTAGGTTTACTATCCTTTTGTATAGCAATTAAATTAGAAAAAAAATAAATATTATTTAGATTAGTAGCTTGATAATGAGAATTCAATTTCATTTAATAATCAAGTTAACTTATTATCATTTTAATTATCTTTTATAGGGTCAATAGGTTCTAGTATTTTTTTTAGATCTTCAATCATTTTTGCTTTGCCAATAGATATAAGTCTTAGAGTGTCTTCATGCATTCTTAATTGTGTGTCTGCTGTTCTAAGTCCTGTAACTAATTGCTTGGCTTCGTCTGGCAATGAATCAAAATAATACTCAGAATTATCTATTTTAATTTTGTTTTCGTCTGATTTTTGATCGGGGATTGTCATTTGTCTTATCGATAATACATAATTTACAAAAAATATTTTAGTTTTTCAAGTTTTTGATTAATCTCCTCAAAATAAAAATAATTTTTGCGTTGATAAATAAAATCAAATAACTAAACAAAAGATTATTTTTAAATTAATAATATTTTTTTAATTAAATACATGATTAGTACTAGATAAGACAAACGATTTTTTTTATAAATTACTATTTTAGTTTTCCTTAGGTAAATAATTAATATTACATTTTTAAAGCTTTAAGTGCATCCATTGAATCAATTGTTCTTCCACCAGTGGAAAATCTATAAACAATATTTGTTAGTACCTTATTTTGCTTTTCTATACCTTTAATTAACCAACCAAAACCATATCTGGATTTGATTTATTAGTTCGACCCAACTTAAAGGTTTCATTTTGTAGCAACTTAAGAATGTGCTTAAGTGCATTTTAGGGTGCAGAATGGTCTAAACAAGCTTGGACAAGTGGGTACAAAAAGTTATGGCTTTAAGAAAAAGTCCTTGAAAACCATTGATATGAATAGAAAAAATAAGTGGAGCCAAGCGGACTCGAACCGCTGACCCCCTGCATGCCATGCAGGTGCTCTACCATCTGAGCTATGGCCCCATATCTTAAAATAACAGTTATATCAATCAGTCTTAAGATTTTTCTTGTAACTGAAGTAATTTCTATAATACTTCATAGTGATTAATTAATGGATTCTGCTCCTTAAATTATACCTAGAGATTTACAAGTTGTAGTATGGTTTCTGGCCCTGTACTGAAGAAATTTTGCACCTACTTAAAAAGGCAAAGTTTGAAATAAGTATAGTCTTGAAGCAAGCTAATGATTAAATTTTTGTGTTTAATGCCTTATCAAGTTCTATTTCCAGTTTAAGTTTAGATAAAAACTATGAAGCATCTTTTGAGCCTATTTGAATGCTTTTTGAAAATAAATCTTAAGTAAATTTAAAACTATGCTTGTCCTTAGATTCGGTAATATTTAATATACCAATCTACAAAATTTTTAATCCCTTCTTTTAAAGTTGTTTTCGGTTGGAAATCTGTCCAGTTTTGTAATAGATCTATATTTGCTTCTGTCTCCTCTACATCCCCAGGCTGTATTGGCATGAAAATTTTCTCGGCTTTTTTGCCCAAAGCCTCTTCTATTTCCTCAATAAATTTCATTAGTTTAGTAGGATGCGAATTACCAATGTTAAATATTTTGTAGGGTGCCCAACTATTTGATGAATTTAGACTACTTATATCAAAATGGGTTTCTTTAGATGGAGGTTTATGTATGAGATTCATAATCCCAGAAATAACATCATCGATGTAAGTAAAATCTCTCCTCATTTTTCCATTGTTGAAGATTTTTATAGGAATTCCTTTTATTATTGAAGAAGTAAAAATAAAATATGCCATATCTGGCCTTCCCCAAGGACCATAAACAGTAAAAAATCTTAGACCTGTCGTTGGTAAATTATATAAATGACTGTAACTGTGAGCCATCAATTCATTACTCCTTTTCGTGGCTGCATAAATACTTACTGGATGATTAGCTTCATTTATTTCACTAAAAGGTAAATTTTTATTGCCCCCATAAACTGAGCTACTGCTTGCATAAATAAGATGCTTTACTTTTTGTTTTTTACAACACTCTAATAGATTTCCAAAACCTTCTATATTTGATTTTATATATTTTTCTGGATGTTCTAAGGAATACCTTACCCCAGCTTGAGCTGCTAAATTAATAACAACTTCGGGATTATATTTATCGAATAATTCTTTTAATGATTTATTATCCTCTAATTCTAATTTATGAAATTCCCATGATTGTTTTGAATAATTATTAATCTCATCAATTTTTTTTAATCTTTCTTTTTTGAGATTTACATCATAATAGTCATTTAAGTTATCTATGCCGAGAATTTCATAGTTAGGGTTTATTAGAAGTTTTTTACAAAGATGAAAACCAATAAAACCAGCTGCACCGGTAACTAGAATCTTCACAAATTTTAAAGGATATTGTTATGTTTATTTTAAAAATATAAAACTAATTAAATGATTTCTTTTTAACAAGGTTTTTACAATTTTTATTATTGGAATTCTAACATAAATTATTCTTGTAAATCTTTAGTATCGTTAATTAATATTAGTATCCATTTATGTAATTCTTCCATAATTATCTTCATATCTTATTATGTCATCTTCTCCTAAATAGGAACCACTTTGAACCTCTATCAAAAGAAGTGAATTATTAGTTGGATTACTTAATCTATGTTTAGCCCCACTTGGTATATAAGTACTTTGGTTCTGTTTTAATGAAAAAACTTTATCATTCAATTCTATTTTAGCTTCCCCTCTTACTAAAACCCAATGTTCTGATCTGAATTTATGTTCCTGCAATGATAAAGATGAAAATGGCTTTACTGAGATTAATTTAACTTTCCAGTTTTTATTTTCAATACTAGATATGTAAAATCCCCATGGTCTATAAACTTTTTTATTAACTTTAGTTTCTTTAAAATTATTTTTGTGAAGATAATTGACCACATTTTTTAAACTTTGAGAGTTGTTTTTATTAGCCACTAGTAATGCATCATCAGTATCAATAACAATAGTATTTTGCAGTCCAAGTCCAACAACTAATTTGTTTTCACTTCTAAAGTAAGAATTATTTGTCTCTTGTGAAAAAACTTTTCCTATCTTTACATTCCCTTTATTATCTTTTTTTGAGTTTTCCCAAACAGATTCCCAATCTCCTATGTCACTCCAACCTGCATCTAATGGGATCACGAAACCTTTTTCAGTTTTTTCCATAACACAAACGTCTATAGATAGATTCGGACATTTACTAAATTTATTCTTATCTATTCTCTGAAAATCTAGGTCGTATGAGTTGTTTTGTATTGAGTCTCGACAAATATCTAATATTTTTGGAGAATACTTTTCAATTTCTTTTATAATCATTTTTGCTTTGAATAAAAATATTCCGCTATTCCAAGAATATTTCTTGTCAAGAATAAATTTTTTGGCATCATTCAAGCATGGTTTCTCTACAAACCTAATTATCTTTTCTCCTGAAGGGTTATCGATATTTAATTCACTTTCCGATTCTATATAACCATAACCAGTATGTGGAATTTTTGGTGTTACTCCAAAAGTAACTAACCCCCCTTTATCTGAATATTTCTTGCCAAGATTTATGCTTTTTATGAAAGATTCTTCATCATTGAAAATATGATCCGAGGATAGTACTAATAGAGTTGGGTCTTTATGTTTTTCTAATGATTTTAATGCGGCTAATGTAATGGCAGGGCAAGTATTTTTTCCAAATGGTTCAAGTAGGATACTACAATTCTTCACATTAATTTCTCTCATTTGTTCAGCAACGATAAATCTATGCTCTTCATTGCAAATTAAGATTGGATCTTCTATCGTTTGAATATTTTTTGTTCTATTAACAGTTGATTGTAATAAACTATTTTTTTCTGTTAGAAGAGAAAGAAATTGTTTTGGAAAACTTTCTCTTGATAGGGGCCAAAGTCTTGAACCGACCCCCCCACAAAGTACAGTGGGTATTATCTGACTAATATCCATATAGAATTATTTTTGTTCACTTAAAGCTCCTTTATAATTTGTATATTACTATGGGATTAATAACAGGCAAATTATATAATTAAATTTTTAATAAAAAATTTAATTGCATAAAACTCTTTTAATTTATAGGAAATCATTTATTAGGAAAATCTTTTAGTTTTAAAGGTTTATAGACAATATTCAATAAGCTTGCAACTATAATTGAAAAAATAATATTAATTCTCGCATCAAGAAAAGTAATATCAGTAATATGAGTAATAACAATTATTAGAAAACCCAAAAACCAATATTTATTATAAATATTAATTGAATCATTTTTGTTTTCAGTATAAATTTTTTTGAAAGAATTAAATCCAATTTTTAATATAAAAATAATCAGCAATGCAGAGATAGGAATCCCAAAATTGTATGCTAATTCAAGTGGAATATTATGCGTATGTAAAGCTAGTAACCCTAATTTTTCTTTAGGAAATACATACGGGAATGTTGAACCACCCCATCCTGATAATGGCCTCTTGAGAATTAAATTTACAGCCTCTCTCCATATAATTAACCTATCTTCTAAAAAAGCATAACTAAAATTCAATTTTTCAAATAGACCAAAAGGAATAAATTTGTTTTCTATTAAATTAGATTTATTTATAAATAAATATAAGAAATTGGTAAAGTAGAAAAATACAAAAGAAGATATTAAAAATATAAAACTTTTTTTAAGTCCACTTGCTACAGCAAAAGAAACAATTAATCCAATAAATGCATTCCTAGAATTTGTAAGGAAAATAAAATAAACTATTAAACAATTGAATATTATTAAAAAAAAACAACCGAAATTGTTTTTTTCATGTCTAAGTAAACCGAGGCTAAAGGCTAGGGTTATTGCTAACCATATCCCCGTTATGTTTTGGTTGCTAAATAAACCTGTAAGACCTCCAACACCTTCTATCGGATATTGAAACCAAATAATAAGCCCATTTAAGATTGCATAAGGTCCTTTATCAAATCCAAACCATAATTGTAATCCGCAGCTTATTAAAACAGTAACTGAACCTGCAAGAAAATATTTAGAAAAAAGGATTCTTTGCTTAGATTCTAATAAGTAATTCCTGAAACTCCAAGAAGTAATTATGATGGGGAGCCAATTAATTAGATTTAACCATGTTGATGCAATATATTGTTCAGGTAACTCTATTGGTCGGTTAATCCAAGTATTATTTAGAGTAGAAATAATAAGTAGAACAAAACAAAATATTATTAATGTTGAGAAATTTTCCTTATTTGTGAAATTAATATTAGAAATTGATATGACAATTGATACCAGTAATAGAATTACGGAAATAGACAAAGCAGATGGTAAAAAAAATACACCTATGAGAAAAATATGATTTCCAATACTCAATGAATTTTTATAAATTTTCTTAGTTGCAAAAATACATAATTTAAATATACAACTGTAAGAAATTAAAAGCTAAGCAGATTAAATTATTTATAAATTATTTTAATAAACTTAGTAATATTTAGAACGCTTCCTGCAGGATTCGAACCTGCGGCCCACTGCTTAGAAGGCAGTTGCTCTATCCAGCTGAGCTAAGGAAGCATTCAATTATTATATCTGACAGTTATTGCTTGAACAATAATAATAATTCTTTTAAATATATAATTACTAAGGTAAAGACTATTAATTAATATTTTTTAGGATATTTAATAGAATATAAACAATTGAAATTTAATTTTGGCTAAAAGGCTTACTGATAAACAAAAAGAAGATATAGTTAAGTTTTTTATATCCGGAAAAACTATCGATGAATTATGTAAAGATTT
>MDTB01040035.1_pt1 | contig 15860 bp, 16 predicted proteins | sample 811161 | NCBI WGS metagenome assembly MDTB01 (sample SAMN05326650, study PRJNA326480) | marine metagenome | isolation source: seawater | place: Mediterranean Sea | collected 2009 | reverse complement strand
ACGGTTGGGATCGAACCAACAACCCCCACGATGTCAACGTGATGCTCTACCACTGAGCTACGTGCCCTATGATAATAAAACTGTATATATCATTATTTATTGGCTATCCATACTTATCGGGCAAATCTTTTTAAGCCATCTGGAGTGAACATTTTCTCGTCATGTGGCTCATTTAATCTCCATTGAACTTTAGGAATATCTATAGATCTAACATTTTGAAGTTGATATCTACGTGTTGCAAAGTCATATGTCGCAGAATGAATAGATAAGCACATAGGCTGATCATAAAAGTTAATAATTGGGAATTCTCGATATGCCATCAAACTGTCATTATCATCAAATGTTTCCTCGATTAACATGTTATGACTATCTGTATCAAAGTACATTATTCTTCTGGGTATAATATGGCGTTTATCATCTTTCAATTGAGCTTCAACGACATTTACGCTTACTAGTTCATATCTCAAGTAATCCTGGTTTACGTGGTTAGCAGTCAATAATTCTTCAATTGGAGTTTCGTGAAACTCGTACGCATTGTATGGCATTAGTCTTAGTTGCTTACCAATATCAGACCAGTGATATCTGTCCTTTGCTCCATTAAATCCATCAAACTGATCCACAGTTGTTAATCCTTGAGTTGCACTTGGTTTATAATCATAAGTAATATCTGGAGCTCTTCGTACTCTTCTTGTGCCAGGATTATATACCCAGGCTTTACGTGGCGTTCTAAAAGCATTAAGTGATTCAATTACCAAAGTTGAAGCATCAGCTAGTCTAGGTGGGTGAGTAACTTTAGTCATTAACATTCCCTGTAAGCCTTTTTTTTCATCCCTTACATAAGGATTCCAAAAATTTTTAGCCACAGCCTCGCCTGCACCATATGTCCGCGTTCCATCAGGATTAATGATGTAGAATGGTGAAGCTCCATAGATTTCTACCCCTCTGTATCTTAAGATATGATTCCAAACATGATGAAGTGCTTCTGATGGATTTGGAAAAGGTATACTGCCTATTACTCCATCAACTCCCTCGCCTTCATCTATGAGTAATGCATTTTTATTAGTTAGCTCAGTTACTTCAAGTGGAACTGCGCAGCTTCGTCGTGAAGGGTAAATATCCATTTTAAATGTATCTGGATATGTCTCAAACATTTTAATCTGACCAGGAGTTAAAATATTATTTTTATATTCATCATAGTTTTCAAAGTTTATCGTAAATGATATCTCATCTGAAAAAAATGGATTTGGATATGAATTTGATGCTGGATTAAATTCTTTTAAAGGATTGGTAATTGGTACTCTTTCACCTATATCGTCAATCGAAAAGGATATTTCAGCGAAAGAATAGAATGGTAAAAATAAAATTACTAATGAAATTTTAATTTTTCTTATCATTTCATTTATGATAGAAGTTCATAAAAATCAAATCAATACTAATAATTAATATTATATTAATAAATGAAAGATAATATTCACAATTTTATAAATATTGGTAATTATATTGCTGATGAAGCAAGGAAAATTTCACTTAGATATTTTAAAAAAAAATTAAAAGTTCGATCAAAAAATTCAAAAGTTTTTGACCCAGTTACAGTTGCTGATATTAATATTCAAAAAAAAATTAATAAAATAATATCAAGAAATTTTCCAACACACTCTGTTTTGGGAGAAGAAGCAAGTATTGAAAATGAAAGTGATTATGAGTGGTGCATAGATCCTATCGATGGTACCAAATCATTTATACAGGGGTTCCCTGTGTGGGGCACCCTAATTTCTTTATCAAAAAAGAAAAAAATTATCCTTGGTATAGCTGATATTCCTGCCATTGATGAGCGTTACATCGGGCATTCGAATCGTGCATATAAAGTTATTAAAGGCAAAAAGAGTAAACTAAAGGCAAGAAAGACAATTATGCTTAAAGATAGTATTTTAAATACTACCTCGCCATATGTATTTGCAAGTAATAATGATCAAAAAATTTTTGAAAAACTAGTTAACGAAGTTAAAACTGTAAGGCTTGGAGGAGATTGTTATAGCTATTGTTTGTTAGCAGATGGGCATATTGATATTGTATTAGAGAGTGGGTTAAAACCGTGGGATATAAGAGCTTTAGAACCTATAATTGAAAATGCTGGAGGAAAATTAAAAACTTGGGAGGGAAATAGTATCTTTAAGGGGGGAAGAATAATTGCAACAGCGAATAAGGAGTTATTAAAGAAAACTATAAATAAATTAAATAAAAAAAAACCCAGCTATAAATAACTGGGTTTTAATTCAGAATAACAAAAAATATTTATCCAAGAGCATCCATTACGGATTGCAATTTCATTGCAATAGACATATCTCCAGATACTTTCAATTTCCCTTGCATGAAAGCTGAAGTTCCATCAACTTCACCTGACCTCATTTGCTCAAATGTTTCCATTGACATTGAAAGGGTACAGTCAGCATCTTGATCTTGATCAGAAACAGTATTTGGATTTGACTTTCCATCTAGAAAAATACATCCAGCACCTTCAAAATCAAATTTTACAGTCGCTCCAAGACCAGTATCCTTGCCTTCTATTCCTTTTTGAAATTCAGCTAATAAGCTTGCTACGTCAGCCATATATATACTCCATAAATTAATTTAGTATGACAATAAATCAATTTACCTTATATATGTCAATACGTAATTTTAGAGATCAAACTATGAAAAAACCTGATTTTTGGGATACTGCAAAAAAAGATCTTATTAAAAAAGATAAGGCACTAGGTAAAATTATACTTAGCTATCCAAGTGATTTTCTTTATACAAAATCTGATCCGTTTTATACACTCGCTAGATCGATTGTAGGCCAACAAATTTCGGTAAGTGCTGCTCAAGCTGTATGGAACCGATTTGAAAAAAAAGTTGTGATGGTAAGGCCACATAAAGTTAAAATGACACATTATATGTCTCTTAAATCTTGTGGATTATCAAAACAAAAAATAACGTATTTAAAATCACTATCTAATGCATTTTTAGAAAAGAAAATTCAGCCAAACAAATGGGCGACATTAGAAAACGAACGAATTATTGACGAATTGACTCAAATTAAGGGGATTGGCAGATGGACTGCTGAAATGTTTTTAATTTTTAATTTGTGTAGACCAGATATCTTTCCTGTTGATGACTTAGGTCTCATAAGGGGAATTTGTAAGTGTTACAATCTTAAATATCCAATTACAAAAGATCACGCTCTCAAAATCTCAAAAAAATGGCAACCTTGGAGATCTGTTGCAACATGGTACTTTTGGAGAAGTTTAGACCCAATTCCAGTGGAGTATTAATATGGATAAAATTGATTTTTCATATGCTTCAAAAACCGAACATAATTTTGCTCAACGCTTAATCATAAAAACTATCGAAACATTCACAGGGAAAAAAAAGCTTGAAAAACTATATAAAAATTATTCCCTAAATCCTAAAAAACCTCAAGCTTTTTGGGGAGATATTTTAAATGAGATGCAAATAAAAGTAGTAAATAAATCAGTCAATAAGATGAGTATTCCAAAAAATGGATCTCTAATGATAGTTTCTAATCATCCATTCGGAATAATTGATGGACTAATTCTTTGCTCATTAGTATCTAAAGTTAGAAGTGACTTTAAAATTATGACGCATGAAACACTTCAATTTTTACCCCAGCTAAAGCAATTTATACTTCCAGTTGATTTTGGCAAAAAGACAAGAAAATCAAAACTTTTGAATATCGAAACAGCAAAGAAAGCTAGAGAACATTTAGATAAAAATGGAATTATTATTATTTTTCCATCTGGTGGAGTATCTACTGCAAGTAAACTCAATTCAAATGCAATGGATGATGATTGGAAGTTATTTCCAGCAAAATTAATACATCAAACTGAAACTAGTGTATTGCCTATATACTTTGATGGCAAAAATGGTTTCCTGTTTCATCTTTTTGCTTCTAAGATGAAAAATCAAACACTCAAATATTCATCCTATATACATGAAACAAGGAAAATGATCGGTAAGACTATTGAAATTTACTCTGGCGAGATAATTAAATATAGTGAAATAAGTTATATGACTGATAGATCAAAGCTTACCAATTATCTGAAAGAAAAAACTTATAACTTAAGAAATTCATTTAATGAATAAATTCTTAATTTATAGTTTTTATCGTTTTGTTAATCTCAAAAATAAGAAAAAAGTTAAGTTAGAATTAGAGAGTTATATTCTTAATATGGAATTAAAAGGTACAATAATAGTTGCAAATGAGGGAATTAACGGATCGATTTCAGGAAACAAGTCAGATTTAGAATCAACAATTTACTACCTAAAAAAATTACTACATATCCGTAAGCTTGATATAAAGATAAATGAAATAGATTTTCTACCATTTAATAGAATAAAGATAAGATTAAAAAAAGAAATTGTTTCTCTAGGAAAAGGAAAGATAGATTATAAGTATAAAAAAAATAATTTTATTGATCCCTCAAAGTGGAACTCACTTATTGAGCAAAAAAATTTAGTGCTAATTGACCTTCGTAACGATTATGAGATTAAAATAGGTAAATTTAAAAATGCTATTAATCCAAATACAAAAAATTTTAGGGAATTTCCAAAAAAATTACTGGAAATGAAGTTAAATAAGGAAGATAGAATTGCTATGTACTGTACTGGAGGAATAAGATGTGAAAAAGCATCAAATTATCTAAGAAAGTCAGGTTTCAAAAACATAAATCAACTAAAAGGTGGTATCCTTAATTATTTAGAATATTCAAATAAGACAAAGAGTAAATCTAGGTGGAGAGGTGAATGTTTTGTTTTTGATAACAGAGTGACAGTTAATAATAGATTGAAAAAAGGAAAATACTTACAGTGCCATGGTTGTAGACATCCAATCACGTTAAAGGAGAGTAAATCAAAAGAATATATAAAGGGTGTGTCATGCCCTAAATGCTATTATGTTCGCTCGGATGAACAAAAAAGAAATTCTATGGTTAGACAAAAACAAATTAATATAGCTGAACAAAATAAAGTTAGTCACTCATTTAAAAAGATCTATTCAGAATAATTATTTGGATAATTTCTTATTCAACGATCATTTAATAATTTAACAAAATTGAGGGTATCTTTTACCATTGAATTTAAATTTTTTTTAGCCACAAATCTAAGTTCATTTTCTGCCTTAGAAATATTCGCCCAATACTTATCTAAGTCTCCTTCACGCCTATCACTTATTTCAATTTGAATCTTAGAATTACTTAATAATTCAAAGCACTCTACTATTTCAAGCACGCTATAACCCTTTCCCGATCCCAAATTCCAAATGTGACAACCATTATTATTTTTTATGAATCCAAGAGCCTTTAAGTGACCCTCAACTAAATCACTTATATGTATGTAATCTCTGATACCTGTGCCATCAGGAGTTTTATAATCTTTGCCAAAAATTTCTAAATATGGCGCATCACCTCTTATCACCTTTATGATGTTTGGAACCAAATTGGAAGAAAAGAGGTAGTTATTATCACCAATCAGTCCTGATTTGTGTGCACCTATAGGATTGAAATACCTTAAAAGACCAAATTGCCATTTTTTATCATGTGATTTTTCTTTTAGATAATTTTCAACAGTAAATTTTGTTTGAGCGTAGGGACTTATTGGCATTGATAATTCAAGCTCTTCATGCCATGGCAAAGGAAATTTATTACCATAAACAGTAGCAGATGATGAAAAAATTAAAGTGTATATATTCGCTTTTTCCATTTCCTCAATTAAACAAATTGTACCATTAACATTATTTGAAAAATAATCTAAAGACTTGCTATAGCTTTCTTCTAAAGATTTGAGGCCAGCAAAATGAATGACAGAGTCAATTGAATAATTATTAAATATTCTATTAAGAAATTTCTTATCCCTAATATCACCTTCATGAAAATTAAAATTTTTATTAGTTATTTTTTTTATTTTCTCAACAACTGAGACTGAACTATTATATAAATTATCGATACAAACAACTTCATAATTATGATCTAATAAATCAATAATTGTATGGGAACCAATATACCCGCAGCCGCCAGTTACTAAAATCATCTTTATGATTTATTTTTAATAATTTGATTGATATATTTTTTATATTTAACCCATTCGTCTGAGGATATTATATAGCCTATGCAGTATTTATATCCACACCTACATTGATGGTCTCTAAAATCATTTTTATCAAATGAATATCCATAATCATAGGACAATTCTTCACCCTTTTTGATTTTTTTAATTGAAGATATCCATATTTTTTCGTCTGAAATCTCCACCTCACAATTTGGATTACATGAATGATTAATGTATCTTGCCTGGTTGTACAACGGAGAGCCGTCGATATCATATTTCTTATTAAGTTCAAATATATAAACAGAACCAGTTTTTTCAGATCCTAGATATTTATTAAGCCTCTCATTAGATCTACGATCGCCCTCTTTTTTTGTTATTTTTTCTCCAATATATTCAATTATTTTTTGATTTTTTTGAATCTTTGTAGAAGCAAATATGCCACTTCCATGCACTTTTGATTTTCTAACTTTCCACATCTTTTTTGCTACCATAAATTGTATGTAAATATAAACCTACTGGTAAATAGTATATTGTATTTATCCAGTTATTGAAAACATTTTGAGTTGGAAATAGAGGCCATACAGTGAGCAAGATTCCTATTAAGAGTAAAATTTGATAATTTGTTAATATGCTTTTTTTATAAATAAATTCACTAAGACTATTTTTTATTAATAAAACAATAATATAAATATTTATAAATATTAGTGGCAAAATACCTACAAGGCCTATTTCAGATAATATTTGAATATATGTATTATGAGGGTGAGTTGAACATGTATGAAGATTGATATTATATTTTGGTTCAGCACAATATTTTCTATAAGTGTTTACTCCATGACCAAAAAAAGGTTTTTCTTTAAACATCTTAAAAGCTGATAGAATATGACTCTCATGTATTGGAGAAAAAATATTTAATCTTTCACTCTGGGTACCAATGCCTAATTGTTCAATTGTTAGTCCAATATTTCTATCTCTTATTTGATCGTTAGAAAGGGTAATAAATGCTATAATTATAATTGAAAAAAACAGAGTTGTGATTCTGAGAATTCTATGACTGTTTAAAAAAATGATAATTAGAATAGTTGATAAAAGCATAAGTCCCAGAGCTGTTCTTTCACCAGAAATATAGATTAAAACATCTGTGACTATTAATATAACAGCAAAAAAAATATATTTATAAATACTTGCATTTCCAAGAAATAATACCGCAACCAAAATAGGAAAGAGCCTGGCCAAGTAACCTCCAAGAATTAACTTGTCATTAAAAGGTAAACTCAATCTTGTTATTTCCTTGACACCAAAACCAAATAGGTTTGATCCATAGAAGAATTGAATATAACCATCAAAGATTGCATATAAAAAGGTTAGAAGAAATATTAGTTTTAAATTTTTAAAAAATTTATCATTATGTTCAACTAGAAACCAAGTAGCTAAAGAAAAAATACCGAATCTGAAATAAAAAAAACTACTTTCAATAGAAAATAAAGTATACTCGGAGAATAAGGAGTTAATAATAAGGTATGCGTAAAAAACTATAAATAGAAAGAAAAATTTGTTTAGAAAGTATTTTCTGAGTTTATGCAAATAAGCCAAATAAAGAAAAATGAGAGATATAATTGATATGAATAAATCAGGCAAAAAAGGGCCTGTTAAAATCGCAAGTGGTAAAAAATAAAAAAGAAAACTTGAAAATTTTACTAATGCTGAATTATGTATCATGGTAAAATATTATAAATTATGTATTTAATAATAACATTTTTTACTTCAATTCTAATTCTTTATACTATTTTTGTTATAAGTGAAAAATTTAAATTCCTTTTAGATGAACCTTCAGAAAACATAAGAAAAATTCACAATAAAGTTGTAGTAAAAATTGGAGGCATGTCAATGCTTTCATTTTATATATCACTTATCTTTTTGCATGATCCTATATTGATCCAGATTATTATTTTTGGATTAATATTTATGCTGATTGGTCTGATAGCAGACATAAACCAGAAATTTAGTGGAAAGTTAAGATTTATTTTAATGATAGTTATATTATTGTTTTTTTTAATAAAAAATAATTTCATTGTCGATAATTTTGATCACGAAATATTAAATTATATTTTTAACTCTTATCACTTTATGCCTTTTATATTTGTACTTATGGGCCTAATGTTTTGCATAAATGGTTTTAATTTCATTGATGGCAATGATGGGCTAATGACAGGTGTTGCAGCCATTATACTCCTTAACTTTTTAATATACATAGATGAGACTAATATAGAAATATTAATACTCATAAAAACTCTTCTTACAGGCATCATTGTTTTATTTGTTGTAAATTTTGTAACTGGAAAAATCTTAGCAGGAGATTGCGGTGCTTATTTCATTGGGTTTATCATAGGAGCATTAAGTATATATATAGCTAATAATGATATGATGTTTGCAACATTAATAGCTTGCATCATCTGCTATCCCATAAATGATTTATTTATATCTTTTTGGAGAAGGTTGCTAATTAATAAAAAAAATCCATTAGAACCAGATGATCGACATTTGCATTCTATTCTTTATAGAATTTTAAAATTTACTCATGAGAATAATCTTAAAAAGAAAAATATTATATTTGTAAATCCCAATTCTGGGGCTTCTTTACTGATTTTACTCTACCTAACACTAATTTCTTCACTTACTTATTTTTATGGAGACACTATAGGATACTTAAATACATTTTTTATAATATCCTCTTTACAACTTACATTATATTTAATCATATCTGACTTAGAGAATAGGATAATTCAAGATAAGTAATGTTATTTTGATGCTATTATAAAGAATTGTTTGCCTAGCAACAACCAAGCTGGACTAAAGTTTAAATAAAACTTTACTAATAGTGGATGAGTTGGTAGCGAGCCTTGCATGCTAAAAGGTAAAAATTTTCTATAACATAAGTCGACTTTAAAACCATTTAGCCTTAAAGCTTCTTGAAGTGATATGTGAGTTAACCCTAAATGGTGATCATAGAAATCCCAATAAGCACCATTTAAATATTTCAGATTTGGTCCAAGAATTAAATACTTCCCACCTTTTTTCAAGGACTGATATATTTCCTGTAAAAGTTTTTCTAACATGTCCTTATTTTCTAAGTGTTCAAGAAAATTAGACGTAAATATAATATCAGCAGTATTTTCACAGTGTTTGCTTAATTCCATTACTGATCTCTCATAAAACAATATATCTTTATTAAGAAATGTTCTTGTTTCGTTATTAAGATCAAATGCAACTTTATTTTTAGCGCTAATATTATTTATAAATTCTCCATACCCACAAGCTAGGTCAATTACTGTTGATTCATCTGGAATAAACTTCTGGAAAAAGTCTCTACATAATACTTTCCATATTTCATTTTTTCTAGACAGGAAATTTTTATCAAATCTTATTTTGTATAATTCTGATAACTGTTCTTTTTCCATTAATTTCAATCCTCAAATGCAAAAAATTTATATAAAATGAAGGTTAAAAGCATAGGCAATGATACTGCTATTCCATGAGCAATTGCTGCTGGATAAAAACTTATACTAAAATTTAAAAATAAGGAATAAATAAATACTGAAAAGAACCACACCACTGGCAAAAAAAGTATATTAATTAATAAAAATTTATAAATTTGCTCATGAATTGGCTTTTGTGAATTTGGAAATACAAATATTCTATTTAATACATAAGCACTTCCTATTCCAAAAAAATAAGCTAACAAGACAGATATATTGAATGTAAAGTATAAATTTAAAATAATTCTTGATAGCCAATGTATTAAAGCTGCGCTTACTCCTACAGTAAAAAATTTAATAAACTGTTTTGTAAAAAATAAACTAATCAATTTTAATCTTCTTTGCAATATTGATGCCTAATTCAACACTTTCTGAAATACCACGGTCTTCTGGGTAGTAATATGAAGTATCTGCTATACACAATCCTTTGGTTTTTAAGTCTATTGGAGGCAACTTATTTAAGAAATTTATATCACATATTGGTTGGGCGTACCTATACCTACTAGCCTTAATATCTATAAATGACTCCTCGTGAATATCTGAATTTATTTTTTTAAAATAACTTTTTACTTTCTCAATAAAAAATTCATTGTCTTTAGCATAATATGGATGATCTCCTGGCATATAGAAAGGCACATAGACAATACTATTTTTTAAAGGTCTTAGGTTAGAATATTCAACAAATCCAGGTATATCCATTTCAGGATCATTTATATTTACCCAAAAATTTTCTGATATTTTTTTTGAGAGTTTTGCGATAACGCAAACTACTGCAATATTTTTTATACTTTGATACATCTTAATAATATTGCTAGGTAATTGAGGGATAATTGTGGGTACATAAGGTAAGGGTATCGTACTTATTACTTGATCAAATTTATGAAATCCCTTATCAGTCTGAACTCCTATTACATGGTCTTTTTCAAGTTTAACTTCTTTGACTTGCGTAGAAAGATGGATTACTCCTCCATTATCAATTATTTCTTTCTCAAGTGCATTAAGCAAAGTTTCAGATCCACCCTCAAGATAGCCAAGTTTTTCTCTAAATAAACTATACCGAGAGTTGCCCAAACGTCTTATACGGCTCCATATCCATGCTGCAGAAATAGAATCTCCGTAATGATAAAATTTATAATCAAACAGTTTTTCCCATAAAATTTTATATGCTTCTCTTCCAACCCATTTAATAATCCAATCCTTTGCACTAATGTTGTCTAAATTTTTCCAATTCTTTTTCTTTGTTGAAAAAAAAGCATGTAAACCATATCTTAATTTAGAAAAAAGACTTAACCCCTCAAATTTAATTAAAGCAATTGGATTACCCCAGTTCTGCAGTTTATTTAGATACCAGTAACCCATTTTAGTTTCTTTCCAGTGCAGTTTGTGCTCAATATTTAAATCACTGAGAATTTTTATGAATGCTTTATCTGAAGTACAATGGAAATGATAAAATCTCTCAATCTTAATGCCATTAAAATCAAAGCTAGCTGTCATTCCTCCTATTCGGTCGTCAGCTTCAAATAAAATAGGTTTATAACCATCTAATATTAATTGGTATGCAACTGCAAGTCCCATTGGCCCTGCGCCTAATACCGCTATTTGTTTTTTATTTAACATTATCTAGAACTTCATCTCTACTTTGCTATATTTACTATTTTTGAATGTTTCTTTAAATGCTTCATTTAATGGTGTGTAAGAAATTGAAAAAATTCTTGGCCAATCAATAACCTCAAATTCTTCATCAGCACTTAAGGCTACCAGTTGCTGAGTAGTAAATGGAGGGTCGTTATCAAATAAACTCCATAACCAGATTAAAAAATAAAAAAATGAAAAAGGTATTTTTAAAACTATAGCTTTTGAAGCTATTTCTTTTTTAATCATTTTAATTATATCAATATAAAAAATCTTCTCATAACCTGTTATATTATACGTGCCTGACAAACCCTTATTCTTAATACAACTAATTATTATGTTGCAAAAATCACCTGCATAAAGGGGTTGACGTACAAACTTTCCATTTCCTGGAATTGGGAAAATAGGAAATCTTCTCATAAATCTTGAAAGCCAGCCAAGGTGCTTTCTATCAAACCATCCATACATTAATGTTGGTCTTAAAATTGCGCAACTAATGCCACTATTTTTTATTATTTCTTCCTGCAATTTTTTTGAATTAGTATAAAAGTCATTTGCAACTGAAGTTACTACCGATGAACTTATATGTACAAGATGTATATTTTTTTTTTGCTTGATAATATTTATTATATTTTGAGTTGCTTCAATATTATTTTTTTTGAAATCATCATAAATTTTTCCTCCAATTTGGGCTTGAAGCATAACTACTGTTGAGTTACTGCTGATAAATTTTGTCCAATCACCACTTTTTGAGACGTCTGCTTCCTTTATTGTGATGTTTGGAAATAACTGTTTTGCTATAAGAATATTATCTTTGTGCTTATCTAAGACAATGATTTCATTATAACCTTCATCAATTAACCTTGGTATTAAATTTAATCCAACAAGCCCAACGCCTCCTGGTAAAATTATTTTCTCTTTAATCATTTATTTTTTCAGACCTATCGCTGACCATTCTCCCCATCCTGCTCCTTTGTCGGTAATTTTAACATCGAATACATCCGGTAGCAAAACATCACTAAATTCTAAAAATAGCCATTCTGATTTTGGGGGATAATCTCTAGGAATAAATATCTCTGGACCGTCATTTATTTGTATAACTTGAATTTTTGATGCCGGCTCTGATCTAAAATAAAAACCCTGCCCTCTTTTCACTTTTATAGTTATAGAACCTGATTCTTCATCTGAATAACTAAAAGAACCATAAATATTATATTCAAGAGGTAGTGTTGCAATTCCTGACCATACACTGTAATAGTCTTGACCCACCCATTCTGTAGCAAGTATTGAACTTGAGCTTACAATTTTATCTTCAACGTTATCTGAATTTAAAATATTAAATATCGGCGTTCTATTTGTGTCTAAATTTGTAATGAATTCACAATTGTCATCGGGACTTACAATTTTTATTTTTAAATAGGGCTCATTTTTAGCTGAGATCATATATCCTTTAAAACCTGACTTTAGAGCATTCTTCCCTAATGTGTCAGCCACGTTTGGTACAAATTTACCAGTTAGAACAAGCCCAATTAATTTATTTTTTTCGTCTAAAATATAGCCTCTCTTTGAGATTGACTTATTGTCTGGACTATACATCCAACCTGAAACTTTTGTAAATTGATTGATTAAAGCATTTTGGTTCAGTTCTCCGATGCATTTATTTAAATAGTTATTTGATAATTCTTTTTCTATTTGGGATGCATTTTCTAGTGATAAATTATCGAAAGGGTAAAAATCAAAAAGTTTTTTACCTTTATTTTTCATCTCTTCTTGTATAAAAAGAGGCAAATCGTAATTTGGATATATGCTCTGAATTTGAGCCATGTCTTTAACCTTCATTTTGATACTTAAAGCCGCAACATCTTTTTCGAAATTAACGTCGCTATTATTTGAAAGTGATCGAAACTGAAAGACAAAAATTAGAAGAATTAGTAAATTAATAAAAAAGAAGAATAATTTTTTTGAAGTTTTATTGAATTTAGAAGTTGAAAGTTTGCCTTCATATATATGAAAAATTGTTATTATTATAATGCATATCCAAGCGAATATTACTGGAGTCATGTATCTACTAGATAATGCTTGTGTAGCTCCGAATATGAGTCTACCACCTGCGGTAACAAAAGCAGTAGCTCCTACATAAGCTATGAAAGATAAAAGCCACCCATAGGTATTAATAAATTTAGAGTTTTTCAAATATATAAAAACATAATACAACGAGGTAACAATAAATACTGCACCCATTATTGATGAAACTAAAATTCCTGTATCACCTTTTCCGAAAAAATAATAAAAAGGTCCACCAAAATATAAAAAGACATATTGAAGAATTCCAAATGGATTATCTAAAACAGCTTCATTAATTGAACCATGATGGGCTACTGGTTGGTAATTATAAAAGTATAATAATGATGATAAAATTGTAATTAACAGTAGGGCAAATAAATACTTATTATTTAATTTTGAAAAATAACACAGCAGCATAAGAAGTGGTAAGATAAAAATACCTGATATCAAAGTATAAATTGAAAGAAATCCGAATAATGATGAGAGAATAAAAAAGTAAATTCTTTTATTCAAATCACTGATCGCCATATAAAGAAAATAAAAAGATAAAAGTGGAACTAGTTGGGCAAGGATGAAAGCTACTTGAAAACCAACTACTAAATTATTTTTTTGGATCCATGAAAAAATAAAGCATACTATAAGAAAGTATACTGAGTAAAATTCATTAAACTTAAATTTATTTAAAAAAAAATTAATGAATATCCCAGCAGCGAGTACTAAAAAGATAATATTACAAAATAATAAAAAATAACTTTGACCGTTGAATAATACAATATCAATAAAAAAAAGTAATCGAGATAAGAAAATTTTATGCTCATTGTGCTGTGTAAACCACTCTGAATAGTTTCCATTTACTATATGCAGATAGAAATTTAAATATCCATCCCACATGTCCCAATAGGGAATACTACTATGATTATAAAAAATTCCTATTAAGGTTAATGCAACAGTTAATATAGAAATCGTTAGACCTGCATTTTTGAGTATGTTCATATTTTTTATGATTAATTTCAATTATAGTTTTGATAATAGATCTTTATTTAAAATTTATTTTTTTAAAGATACTATCCGGTATAAGTTTTATAATGATCATAATATATTTCCAGAACCAAGGTGTATATACTTCTCCTCTACCTTTATTAATTGCATTAGCAATATCTTTGGCAACTGAGTCTGGCGAAGCAGCTAGTAAAGTGGGAAAATCTAAGTCGCTTGTCATCGATGTATTTACAAAGCCAGGCTTGATTGTTGTTACTGAGACTCCGTGATCTAAAAGTCTACCCCTTAACCCACTTGAATAAACAGTGACAGCTGCTTTTGCAGAGCCATATAGGAAATTATCCTTTCTACCTCTATCTCCAGCAACAGAGCTGATAACTGAAATATTGCCTCTTTTTTGCTTAACAAACTTATTCGCAAGTGCGGATAATAAAATTATAACACTCTCTGAGTTAACTCTAAATTGATTGATCATGTATTGCATATTGTTGTTTGATTTTTCTTGGTCAGGAAGTGTCCCAGCTGCAATTAGAGCAATATCAACCCGAGGAAATATATTCCAAATTTTATTTAGTAGATACTCTATTTTCTTTTCTTCAAAAAAATCCCATTGGATAATTTCTACTAGATTAGCCCCTCTTATTTTTAGATCTTCACATACAAATTCAAGTTTTTTTAAATTTCTCCCAACCAGAATAAAATTTGAACCTTGTTTTGAATAAATTCTTGCGATTGACTCAGCTATGGTTGATGTTGCACCAAAGATTACAATATTTTCATTTTTTTTCATGTGACTCTCTCCCAAAATCGAGACAATAACGCCTTATCTCTTAAGGACTCAACTTTTTCCCACTCCGGATATGAAGATTGGAAGTGCTGCTTGCTCATATGTGCGTCTTTTGCAGGATATAGCCTACCATGAGACTCATGCACGATTTGATCAAGAGTTTCAAATAAATCTTTATTACTTTTATGATGTTGAGGAAAATCAAGTGCAAGCGTAAATCCTGGTATAGGAAAAGAGAGAATGCCAGGTGAAGGGATATCTCCTGTTTGCTTAAGAACAGCAAGAAATGATCCAATTTTGTATTTAGATATTTGACACAAAATCTCTTTCATCACATATTCTGCATTATTTTTAGGAACAACACATTGAAATTGTTGAAAGCCTTTTTTTCCATATATACGGTTCCAATATAATATTTTATCTAGAGGGTATAAATATTTTTCATAACTTGTTTTTCTTGTATTTTCCTTTTTAAGCTGGCTATGAAAATAAATATAATTAAATGTTTTTAATGTAAAAGAATTGATAAGAGAAAATGGAATATCAAAAGGAATCTTCAATTTCTGAGTATCTGAAAATTTTAATTGATTATCACTCGTATGATCTGCAAAAGTATATATTCCTTTTCCTATATTCTTTCCTGAAGATAAACAATCTATCCAAGAGGCAGTATACTCGTGTTTGCTATCATGCATTTCACTAAGATCAAAAAATTCTTTTAAGTTATTAAATTTAATATT
>MDTB01058152.1_pt1 | contig 15861 bp, 14 predicted proteins | sample 811161 | NCBI WGS metagenome assembly MDTB01 (sample SAMN05326650, study PRJNA326480) | marine metagenome | isolation source: seawater | place: Mediterranean Sea | collected 2009 | reverse complement strand
TGCTGTGGCTAATAAAGTGTTTCAAACTGTTGCTGCTCACTATTATAATTTTCTAATTGCCCATTAGCGAGATTAAAATACCAGCCATGCAAGGTCATTTTTCCGTATTTTAATTTATCCTTAACCCATGGATACGCTTTGAGTCGATCTAGTGAGCAGATAATCGATCGCCGACTGCAACAACAAGATTGCTCATCGAGACTGTCATGGGGCATATCGGTTAAGACCTGTTTTGCAGTCGGTTCAAGTAAGGCTGTCCATTTGTCTAATGCTTGTTCGGCATCAACCCTATCCATTAAGCGAGTAAGTAAGGATCGAACGCCACCACAGCGCGAATGGCCCATCACAATAATCTGTTCAATATTCAAATAACAGACGGCGAATTGAATGGCCGCCTGCGTTTCTTGGTAAGCACTGTCTTGTTGGAAGGGTGGCACGATATTGGCCATGTTGCGAATCACCATTAAATCACCGGTTTCTGCATGGGTAATAATGGCGGGATCAACCCTCGAATCGCAGCAGGCGATTATTAAAATTTTAGAATGTGCACCATATTGGGACAATTTGGAGAATTTGCCATCCACATCACTTTGATAGTCGAGTTGGAATTGCTTAAACCCATCAATTAAGTGCTTGATTTCATTCATATAAATAGCCAGCCTAAGGAGGTTGCTAGTGATCAAAAAAACATGTCACAATCTTATGAGCAATTTTTAGACCAAACTTAGGCGTGGCTAGAGTAATCGCGATAGTTATCGAGTTAAATTGCTAGGTAAACAGATATGAAATGAGTCTAGCTAACCGAGAATCGCGTATTTTAAAATAGCATTCATGATGCGGTTGATCGCATTATCAGGATAGCTCGGCTATAGCAAAATCTACCGTTTAGAAAAATTCACTCAGCAAATGAAACGTTTATTATGAAGAGTCTTCTGTCTGAAAAACAATACGATATAGCTGTTATTGGCGCAGGTATAGCCGGTAGTTATTGTGCCGACCGTTTGCAGGACGCGGACTTGCAAGTTTGTATCATCGATAAAAGTCGAGGCACTGGCGGAAGAGCCTCAAGCAAGCGTCTCTCTAATGACAATGCTTCAGCCCATGCCAATGCTGGCACGCCGTCAAGTTGTGAGCTAGGCGCTCCTTTTTTTCATCTTGAGGATCAGCAGTTGGCCGCGTCAGTAAATCGCTGGTTGGCTGCGGGCGTGATTGCGCCGTGGCCAGCTGCAGATCAACAGAATCAAAGCGCCTTCACAGGTACGCCGACTATGTCGGCACTTACGCGTCATTTGATTCAGCACTGTGACTTTTTCGGCAGTGAAAAAATCAGTGTTATTGAACGCGACGGCAATGCTTGGCGATTGCTTAATGATAGCTATCAGTGTCGAATCCAGGCGAAACGGTTAATTATTACTGCGCCGGCCGCTCAAAGTGCTATTTTGTTAAGCGGCTCTGTTGCGCCAGAAGCATGGCTGCTTGATGCTCATCGGGCCAGCCTTGTCTGTGCGCCACAATGGGCGACGGCGATCAGCCCCAGCTTGGACCTTGTTTTAAGCCAAGCTCAGATCGATGCCTTGCAAGCATTGCCTGCCGTTGTTGAATGTAGAGCTGGGCCTATTGCCCGTATTATTTTTGACAGTCAAAAGCCACAGCGAACCTCGTCTCAGTTTCAGTGGGTATTGCAGGCTGATCAAGGTTGGAGTCGGCGGGTAATAGATGCCGATAATCAATGGGTCTCTGAGCAATTAATGAGGGTATTTACTGATTGGCTTAATGATCAACAAGATTATCGATTTGAATCCGCTGATTTTAGTTGTTTGCCGGCCCATCGTTGGCGTTGGGGCCGTCACCATTCCAGTACTGCCTCAGCATCACTATTCGACTATCGCTGGAGTGAGGCCTTAGGACTTGCTATTGCTGCAGACTGGCTGGGTGAGGGCAGTGTTTATGCGGCTATGCAAAGTGCTGACAATCTCGTCAAAGCGATATTAGAAAGCGAATAGCTTGCGCCTAGCTTACCAATCGATCGTTTGATGATCCCAGTCGAGGTAAGACAGTTTGCCATCGACAGGTGTTTTAGCTATCAGCGATAACAGCTGACGGGCTACAAAATCAGGTTTAAACAATTTACCCTCAGCAACATTTTTTTGAAACGGTTTCGATAGTGCTGTGTCAGTAGTTCCTGGATGGAAAGCAATTAACTTCACATTTTTAGCGCGTCTAGCGTATTCGATAGCAGCGGTTTTCAATAACATATTTAAAGCAGATTTTGATGCGCGGTAGCTGTACCAGCCACCTATTCGGTTATCATTGATACTGCCAACCCTAGCGCTAAGAAAAACCATATGGCAACTTCTTTTGCCTGCCAGTAAGGGCCTTAAGACTTTTAACCATAAGACCGGTATTATTGTATTGGCGTGAAAGACTTGTTGCATGATTTCGGCATCTAGTTCCTCCACACGTTTTTCCGGTTTAAAGTTCTCGCCATGAAGAATGCCGTTACAAATAAAAACCTGATCAATATGTAAAGGGTCTGTTTTTTTTTGCTCAAGTAATTGCAGACCAATAGAATTAATCGTGGTTTCATCATAATTGCTAAACAGCCAACAGATGCGCGGATGATCTCTCCATTTCTCTGGGCAAGATGAACGGCTAATCGCGGTAACTCTTGCTAGCGTTTCATCTTGCAATAATTGGGCTATGAGTGCATCGGCAATACCACTGCTGGCGCCGATCACTAACGCATGGTTTGGCTGTTCAGTTGATGGATTCACACTGTCCGCTCTATGCTTTATTAAATTTATGGAGTTAGCTAAAGTCAAAACTTATTTTGATACATTTGAATTACGACTATTTGTCGCAGCTAGATCAGTATTAAACAGTCTTTAATGCTAAGCTTGAATCTAATCATATCGGTTTGGCGTAAATAAAGGTATGCTTGTTTTTTTGAATAGAATAATCTTATGAGGACTCAATCATGGTTTCTACTGTCTTTCAAAGTGTTAATCGATATTTTGTATACGCTGTTATTGGTTTCTTTAATATTGTGTTTAGCACTTCAAGTTTTGCCGTCTGCGCCGAGATATTTGATCATAAAATGCGTCAACTGCATTCACAAAATCAAATTGATATCTGTCAGTTAGTCGATCAAAAACCGGCGTTAGTAATAAACACTGCGAGCCATTGTGGCTTTACTCGCCAGTTCAAAGGGCTAGAGAAATTACATCAACAATATTCTGACAGTGGTTTAGTGGTGTTAGGTTTTGCCAGTGACGATTTTAATCAAGAAGACAAAGATGAATCTAAAGCGGCAGATATTTGCTACGTTAACTATGGCGTAACATTTACCATGCTGGCGCCCAGCAGTGTTAAGGGTAAGCAGGCTAATCCCGTCTTTCAAGGCTTGAATGAACAGGCAAAATCACCGAGCTGGAACTTCAATAAATATTTGGTTGATAAGCAGGGCAAAGTCGTCAAGCATTTCGGTAGCAGGGTTTCGCCAGAAAGCAAAGAGTTGGTGCAGGCGATTGAATCTGTATTGTAATCACTGCTTAATTCTGAGCTTATGCTAAAAATCTCAATTAATCGTTTAGCCGATATTGGCCTCATTGCAGATTTAGAAATTCTATCTATTGACTGCGCACTCTATACCGTGCGTGTGGTTATTCAAGGACAGCAATATCGCGTGGTAAATAAGCACGATAAGCCCTATGTAAAAAACTCAGTCGAGCATATCAAGAAAGATTTACAAGGTTGTCAGATTGCTAACATCGCTCTGGTTCATCAAAGCGCTTTTGATGAAATGGTAGGTCAGCCTGACCGAGAAGCAAGCAATGCTATTAGGGTGCCATTAAGTTTAAATTAATCATTCCTCCATCTCCTTCCCGCTATTAAGATGAGTTTTATGTCCAAGTCTTCAGTATTAATGGTCTTGCCCCATCAGTTGTTTAAACAGCATTTGGGCTTAGGCAATTCCCCCGCTAAGATTGTATTAGTCGAAGCTCCCTTACACTTTGATATTGCTCGCGCGGGCGCTTGGCACCATAAGCAACAATTGGTACTGCAGCGTGCCGCAATGAAGGCCTATCAAAACTATTTGCAGGAACTCGGGCACGAAGTGGGTTATTACGATGCTGAGTCGAAAGTCTTGTTTGGCGTAATGGCCGATCTAGGCACTGATAAGCTAATGGTTATGGATCCGGTTAATACCAAGCTGAAAGGTTTTATTCAATCGGCAGCGACTGCCCACCATATTGAGATTCAATGGCTCGAGTCACAGGGGTTTATTAACAGTCATGCTGAAAATACAGATTATCGAGCGGCGCGCAAGCGTTGGTTTATGGCTGATTTTTATCAGCAGCAACGGAAAAAACTCAATATTCTTATGGATAATGGTAAGCCTTTAGGGGGTAAGTGGAGTTTTGATGCTGATAATCGAAAGAAAATCCCTAAAGCGAAGCGCGTTGATATTCCTGAGTTAGATTTCCCTGTCGGCAACGCATATGTCGATGAGGCGCAAGCTTATATCGATCGGCGGTTTTCAAAAGCCTTTGGCCAAGCCGATAAGTTTTACTATCCGATTACGTTTACTGCGGCCGAGCAATGGCTGGAGCAGTTTTTTTTGCAACGTTTTTCCCGCTTTGGTGACTATGAAGATGCTTTAGTCCCACAACAGAATTGGCTCTACCACAGTATTCTTTCGCCGATGATGAATATAGGTCTATTAACACCAATGCAGGTGGTTAATGCGGCCTTGGCCTATGCCCAACGTGACGATATTGAGCCCATTTCGCTGGCCAGTTTAGAAGGTTTTATTCGGCAAATTATTGGCTGGCGTGAATTTATGCGCGCGACTTATGATGACCTCGGTCCGACCATGCGCAGTGGCAATCATTGGCAGCATAAGCACCGCTTACCTAACAGCTTTTATCAGGGTACGACCGGCATCGATCCCATCGATGACGTCGTCACTCGGGTATTAGATACCGGCTATTGCCATCATATTGAGCGTTTGATGGTGATGGGCGGATTTATGTTTCTCTGCGAGATTCACCCCGATGATATTTATCGTTGGTTTATGAGTTTGTTTGTCGATGCTTATGACTGGGTCATGGTGCCGAATGTCTATGCGATGAGTCAGCATGCCGACGGCGGCTTAATTACTACTAAACCCTATTTTTCAGGCTCGGCTTATTTACGCAAAATGGGTTATGACACAAAAGGTGAGTGGTCAGATTTATGGGATGCTTTGTATTGGCGCTGGATTTGGCGCCAACGCACAAAGTTGGCTAAAAATCCGCGCTGGGCAATGATGTGTCGGCTTGCCGAAAAGATGGACAGTGATAAGATGAATCGTCACCTTCAGCTTGCCGAAGACTATCTAGCCGGTTTTGAAGCCTACCATTAATTCAATGGTACTCAGCTAGACTATTTACAGTGAATATCGACTGGCAAAAGGCTATTATTAAGCAACACTCTTTTGGTAGCGGCGATCATGACTGAAAAACATTCAAATCACACTGACAACCCTCGAGTGCTGACCGGCATTACTACCACCGGCAGCCCGCATTTAGGTAATTATGTGGGCGCGATTAAACCCGCTATCCAAGCCAGTCAATCTAGCGATGTTGATTCATTTTTATTTTTAGCCGACTACCACGCTATGATCAAAAGTCATGAGCCTGAAAAAATTCATCAGTCGAGCATGGAAATTGCGGCGACATGGTTGGCACTGGGCTTAGATCCTGAGCAAGTGACTTTTTATCGTCAGTCTGATGTGCCTGAAATTATGGAGTTATCGTGGATCTTAACCTGTTGGACGGCTAAGGGTTTAATGAATCGAGCGCATGCATACAAGGCCAGCGTGCAAGGCAATGAAGCGAATAATGACGATGCTGATTTTGGCATTACTATGGGTTTATTCAGCTATCCGGTCCTTATGGCTGCAGATATTTTAATGTTTAATGGCCAGCAAATACCTGTCGGCCGCGATCAGATTCAGCATGTCGAAATGGCCCGTGATATTGCTCAGCGATTTAATCACCACTATGGTCCGCACTTTGCCTTGCCTGAAGCAGTAATTGACGACAATGTCGCCGTTTTGCAAGGTTTAGATGGTCGTAAAATGAGTAAGAGTTATAACAACACAATTCCGTTATTTGAGACTGAGAAAAAACTCAAAAAATCGATAAATAAAATCAAGACTAATCTGTTAGAGCCAGGCGAACCGAAAGACGCCGATGATTCAACGGTTTTTCAAATTTGGCAGGCCTTTGCCAGTGCCGAACAGATCGCTGATATGCGGCAGCAATTTGCCGACGGGATTGCTTGGGGCGATGCGAAGAAGTGTTTGTTTGAATTGGTCAACCAAGAATTAGCTCAGCCTCGCGAGCGCTATGCCGAATTAATCGCAGACCCTGCGGCTATGGAGGCAATACTGGCATCGGGCGCCGAAAAGGCGCGCGCGGTGACCGTGCCTAAGTTAGCTGAAATCCGCTCAGCGATTGGGATTCGGCCAATGTGTGCTTAGACAAATTCGCCAGTATCTTTTGGTTTTTGGTGCAGACGCATGGCATGTAAGAGCGGTTCTGTATAGCCGCTGGGCTGTTCCTTGCCTTGAAAAATTAATGCACTGGCCGCTTGAAAAGCAATGCTATCGTCAAATGCCGGTCCCATGGCTTGATAGCTTTTATCCCCAGCGTTTTGTTGGCCAACCACTAGCGCCATTCGCTGTAAGGAATCTCTTACTTGTTGTTCAGTACAGACCTTGTGGTGCAGCCAGTTAGCAATATGCTGACTGGATATGCGTAACGTCGAGCGATCTACCATTAGACCAATATTATGAATATTCGGCACTTTAGAGCAGCCTACGCCGCCGTTAATTCAGCGGACTACGCAGCCCAGAATGTTCTGGTTGTTATTATCCAGTTGTACGCCAACATCTACGATTATCGATTTTGGCAAGGCTTACAGTAAAAAGCACATGGCGGCTATGTAACCGACGTATTTCCCTATCGCCGACAAAAAAGGTTTAAGCGATTAAGTTGATTTGCATCGCCTTATCTTAGCTATTTAATCTCGCCTGAGTTTGTCGTTGGGCGCAATGGGCGTGGGAAAGTTAAAGATCACAATATAGGTTGAGATAATAAAACTTAAAATAGCTGTGGCTTGGATGAGGTGAGAGGCGTCATCGCTAATCAATAATGCGCTGCTTGCTACATAGGCAATCAATAAGGAAAACTCACTGTTTTGCCCTAGTCTAAAGCCAACACTCCAAGCCAATTCCCGATGCTCATCCATGCCTTGTAATAAGAAGCGAAAAACTATTGGTTTAACGGCGGTCATGATGACGGCCAGTAGGGTTGCAGGGAGTATGATGTTAGCCAGTAAATTTAGGTTGAATTGGGCGCCTAAGGCAAAGAAGAATAAAATTAAAAAGAAATCTCTAAGCGGCTTTAGGTTATTGGCAATGTATTGTGATATCGGGCTAGTCGCTAAGGTAATGCCGGCAATAAAAGCACCTATTTCAGCGGATAAACCCAGTGCTGTAGCCGCCTCGGCCATGCCTAGGCACCAACCGATAGCGAGTAGAAAAATATATTCCTGAAATCGATCGAAGCGATTGATGAGTGCTAAGAGTAAGTATTTGACTGCTAAATAAGCCGCTAAGGCAAGTGCTGGCAAACCAATCAATGCCTTGCCAATCAATTCAATATTCAACTGCCCTGCATCGCTGCTCAGCAAAATGATGAGTACGAAGATCGCCAATAAATCTTGCAACAGCAATAGGCCTATGATTAATTCACCGGTATGACGATGGTGAAGCACCGTGGTCGGCAGTAATTTTATACTGATGATAGTGCTAGAAAACATCATAGCGGCGCCAATAACCAACGATTCTATTAGGCTAAAGTTGAAGCTATAAGCGATACCAAAGCCAATGGCTGCAAATACCAAGGCACTGAGTAGGGCGACTAAGGTGGCCTTTTTAGCAACTGCAAATAGGGCCTTAGGCTGCATATCAAGGCCAAGTAAAAACAATAAGAATATTATTCCAATATGACCGCTTTCCTCTAAAAGTTCGATATCACTAACGAGTTCAAGTCCATAGGGGCCGATCATTGCACCTAATAAAATATAGGCGATAATTAACGGTTGCCGCGTATACAAAGCTATAGATGCCAATACCGCAGCACCGCTGAAAATTAAAAAAAATGAGAATATGAGTGAGTCAGGTTCCATCAAGCAACTATGCCCGAATTGCCTTCTGCCATCAAGGGGCTTGTTTTTATGCCCAACACTTAAGTCGCAAACCTGGTATAGAAATGCTGTTGATAAATACCCTTTATTGACATCGATGCTGTAACAGCAATAGAAATGGGTTTCTAGCGCTGATGAAAAATCGGTGTGCGCTGATCACTGCCTGCTTGGTAGCTGAGAGAAAAGTCATTTAGGCAGTTAATAGCTGTCTCTGGGTTGACATCGCTTCGCAGTAAGAAGCTATTAAATCCGCAGCGCTTATAAAAGTACATTTGATCAGGCAAGACATCGCCGATGGCGCGAATTTCTCCGCGGTATGCGAAATAATCGCGTAATGTTCGTGCGTATGAATAGCCTCGACCATCAGAAAAAACGGGAAAGTTAATCGCAATGAGGGGGACATCATGGCAGACCGAAGCCAGTGGCTCAGCCGATTCATCACTGTCCAGCCACAGGCCTATATTCGCCTTGCCTAAAACCATGGGTTCATTCTCTTGCCAGCGCGCGAAAGGTAAAATAATGTTGTCACTGTCAGCTAAGCTACTAAGATCGATGACTTGCTCTTTATCGATTAGTTGCCAATGATTGGCACTGAGCTGTTGGTCTTTAATTAACAGGGGGACATTATCCAGCATAGACATATTCTTTAAACGGAGCGATGCCTAATCGACGGTAGGTATCAATAAACGGCTCCTCCTCGGTTCTTTTATTCACATAGACGTCGAGTATTTTTTGAATCACTTCGGGAATTTCTTCCGAAGAGAAAGAGGGGCCTAAAATTTTTCCAATTGAGGCCTCTCGACTCATATTGCCGCCCAGCGAGATTTGGTAGAATTCCTTGCCTTTTTTGTCGACGCCTAAAATACCAATATGGCCAACATGGTGATGACCACAGGCATTCATACAGCCAGAGATATTGAGGTCGATGGGGCCTAAGTCATAGAGGTAGTCGAGATCATCAAATTGGCGTTGCACGGCCTCGGCAATAGGAATAGATTTGGCGTTTGCCAGTGCACAGTAGTCACCGCCGGGGCAGCAGATTGGATCGGATAAATAACCCAAGTTAGGTGTCGCAATGGCAAGCGATTCACATCCTTGCCAAAGTTCAAATAGGTCGTCTTTTTTAACATCGGCTAATACAATATTCTGATGATGGGTGTTGCGCAACAGTCCGCCAGAAAAGCGGTCTGCGAGATCAGCGATCGCCTCCATTTGATAATCACTAATATCGCCGGGTGCGATGCCGGTTGGTTTTAACGCCAAGTTAACAATGGCATAACCCGGTTGTTTGTGCGGCTGCACATTTTTGTCCAGCCAACGATTGAATGCGGTTGATTCTAATCGCTGCGATTGTAATCGCGCATTACTGGCTTGATCGTCCACTGATTGATAGTCATGGGGAATAAAAAAAGCTTTGACGCGGTTGACCGCCTCGATATTGAGTGTGTTGTCGTTATCTTTTATGAATTGCCATTCTTGATCGACACGCGCAGCAAAGGCTTCAGCGCCCATCGCTTTAACCAGTATTTTTATTCTGGCTTTATATTTATTATCGCGTCGACCTAATTGATTGTAGACACGCAGTACGGCTTCAAGATAGGTGATTAAATGCGGCCAAGCTAAATTAGGCTTAATCAATTGGCTGATTACAGGCGTTCTGCCTAGGCCGCCACCGACATGAATGTTGAATTCGGTTTCGCCCGCATCGTTATGAATTAATTCAACGCCAATATCATGAAATTTAAACGCGGCTCGATCTTCCTCAGTGGCGCAGACAGCGATTTTAAATTTCCTGGGCAATAAGGAAAACTCGGGATGAAACGTCGACCATTGCCGAATCAGCTCGCACCACGGTCGTGGGTCTTCAATTTCATCGACGGCAACACCTGCATATTGGTCAGTGGTAGTGTTACGGATACAGTTGCCGCTGGTTTGTACCGCGTGCATATCGACTGATGCGAGTTCATCTAAAATGTCTGGCACGTCTTCCAGTCGGGGCCAGTTCAGTTGAAAATTCTGGCGAGTAGAGACGTGGATATAGCCCTTATCGTAGTCGCGCGTAATGGCGGCTAGCTTGCGCATTTGGGCCGTATTATAGAGGCCATAGGGCACGGCAACTCTGAGCATCGGTGCCAGACGTTGTACATAGAGGCCATTTTGCAAGCGCAGTGGCAGGAATTCTGCTTCACTGATCTCGCCCGCTAGAAAGCGCTGTGTTTGATTGCGATATTGATCGACTCGCTCTTTGATAACTTGTCGATCATAGTGGTCGTATTGATACATAGACTAAGTTGAATATTCGGTTATCGATTTAGCTAACGAAGGTGTCTTTATACGGTTATGAACCTTTATATGACAAAAATCGATTAATAACAACAATATTAATAGCTTATACCTGTTAAACGGTTAGCAATATCGTTATTTCAGGTTAAATGAACACAAGTGCCGGTAGATGGGCATTTTTAGGCGTAATTTAGGGTTTAAAGCGCGAAGATACCGGTTAAAATAGCTATTTTAATAAAAAGGTGATCAGGCTTAATTTACTGATTTACCGCTGGTTAAATGCACCCATGAGGAATGTCATGTACGAATCAGATAATAATCCTGAAGAACAAAGAGAATTAGAGCGCGACGGCGACAGTCAAGTCGATATGTGGTGCTCAGTGGCACTGGTATTTTTAGCCTGGGCAGTTGCTATGCACTGGTTGATGGGGCTTTAATGGTCTGAAGGGTTTATTATATGCCGGTATGGGTTAAAACACTCTTAACGACGGCGATGACCGTGAAAACAAAGACGACGGTAAAAATAATTCCTGCCAATATGTAAGTAACAATACTGGCCTTAGCGGTAAAATCTTTTTCTTGATTCTTTTTACTTTGAACGCCAATCGCCGCAGCAAGCACACTGGTGATAATGTGCTTTAAAGGTAGTTTTTCATCCGTATTATTTTTTTTTTGTTCTGTGGCTGAGTCTGCTTCATCCTGTGGTGATATATTCATTGTTACTCCAAAATAGGTTGAAGCCAGCGGGTCATTTCTTCGGTTGATTTATGTTTTCGCTCTGCAAGGCTTTGCAGTTGATCGTCAGCGATTTTACCGGTACCAAAGTATTGTGCTTCGGGATGTGAAAAATAAAAACCACTGACCGAGGCAGCAGGTGTCATTGCATAATGCTCGGTTAGCGACACGCCGATAGACGCCTCTGCATCAAGCAATGAAAATAAGGTTGCTTTTTCAGTGTGATCAGGACAAGCAGGATAGCCGGGTGCTGGACGAATGCCTTGGTAACGCTCTTTAATCAACTCTTCATTACTAAACGTTTCAGCTTCAACATAGCCCCAAAATTCTGTTCTGACTCGCTGGTGCAGATGTTCAGCAAAAGCTTCGGCAAGTCTGTCGGCCAAGGCCTTGATCATAATGCTGTTGAAATCATCACCCTTAGCCTCAAACTCTTTTGCAAGTTTTTCTGCATTGATGCCAGTGCTCACCACGAAGCCGCCAATATAATCAGTCTTATTGCTTTCATGAGGTGCAATAAAATCAGCTAAAGATAGATTCGGCTTTTTATTTGGTTTATGAGTTTGTTGGCGTATATGATGTAAGCGAGCCAATTCCTCACCGCGGCCATGGTCTTTATAGACAACGATATCATCGTCATCAATTTGATTTGCCGGCCAAAACTGAAATACAGCCCGCGCCTCTAGTAACTGCTCGTCGACAATACGTTTAAGCATGGCTTGTGCATCATTGAACAGATTTGTAGCCGCCTCACCAACGACCTCGTCAGTTAAAATTCGGGGATATTTCCCAGCCAAATCCCAAGTAATAAAAAATGGTGTCCAGTCAATATTGTCAATTAAAGTGGCAATGGGGTAGTCAGTTAAGATCTGCCGATCGGTAATAGCTGGGGCAGGGGGCGTATAGTCCTGCCAATTTAATTTTGGTTTATTCGCAATAGCGTTTGAATAGCTTAAAGGCGCGGCCTTCGGTTTTCGATTGGCATGTCGAAGCCGAATTTTTTCGTAATCATCCTGTGTTTGGGCGACAAATTCATTTTTTAATTCAGCACTAATCAGTTTGGTAGCAACGGCGACACTGCGGGACGCATCAGGCACATAAATAACTTGATCATTAGAAAAGTTTTGATCAATTTTTACCGCGGTGTGTGCTTTAGAGGTGGTTGCGCCACCAATTAACAGCGGTACGTGAAAGTCTTGCCGTTGCATTTCTTTGGCAACATACACCATTTCATCTAGAGAGGGAGTGATCAAGCCGCTTAAGCCAATAGCGTCAACATTCTCCTCGCGGGCTTTGTTTAAGATATCTTCACAAGCTACCATGACGCCCATATCGATTACTTCAAAATTATTGCACTGAAGGACCACACCGACAATATTTTTGCCAATGTCATGCACGTCACCTTTCACCGTGGCCATTAATATCTTGCCGTTGGTTTTTTGCCCTTCCGTTTTTTCAGCCTCGATGTAAGGCTGTAAATAGCCCACCGCCTGTTTCATGACCCGAGCGCTTTTAACGACTTGTGGTAAAAACATTTTACCTTCGCCAAACAGGTCGCCGACCACATTCATGCCGTCCATTAACGGTCCTTCAATTACCTCAATAGGACGGTTAAATTGCTGCCTAGCTTCTTCAGCGTCTTCAACGATATAGGTGTTGATTCCCTTTACTAAAGAGTATTCAAGACGCTTCCTAACATTGTCTTCGCGCCAAGCTGGGTTTTCATTTTTCGTTTCACTTGCGCCGTCATCTTTATATTTGTCAGCAATGTCCAGTAGTCGTTCGGTGCTGTCGTCACGACGATTTAAAATGACGTCTTCCACGTGAGTTTTTAGCTCGGCAGGTAAATCGTCATAAATTGCCAACTGTGACGCGTTGACAATACCCATATCCATACCGGCCTTAATCGCGTGGTATAAAAAGACTGAGTGAATCGCCTCACGAACAGTGTTATTGCCGCGAAAAGAAAATGAAACATTGCTGACTCCGCCAGAAACTTTGGCATGGGGTAGGTGTTGTTTGATCCAACGCGTGGCCTCGATGAAGTCAATGGCATAGTTGTTATGTTCTTCAATGCCTGTGGCTACGGCAAAAATATTGGGATCAAAAATAATATCTTCTGGATTGAAATGGGCTTTATCTACCAGTAGGCGATAAGACGCTTCACAGATCTCTATTCTTCTGGCTAAAGTATCTGCTTGGCCTTGTTCGTCAAAGGCCATTACCACTACGGCAGCTCCGTAGTCTTTACAAAGTCGTGCCTTCGCTAAAAATTCTGCCTCTCCCTCTTTCATGCTGATCGAATTAACGATGGCCTTACCCTGCACGCACTTTAGGCCGGTTTCGATAACCTCCCATTTAGAGGAGTCGATCATGATTGGCACTCGACTAATTTCGGGTTCAGAGGCCACTAAGTTTAAAAATTTCTTCATTGCGAATAAGGCGTCGAGCATGCCCTCATCCATATTGATATCTATGAGTTGCGCGCCGTTTTCAACTTGTTGTCGGGCGACATCTAAGGCGGTGTCGTAATCCTCGTTTATGATCAGTTTTTTGAATTGCGCTGAGCCAGTAACATTGCAACGCTCACCGATATTAACAAATAAGCTGTCTGCGCCAATGTTAAATGGTTCAAGTCCGCTGAGTCGGCAGTTGACGGCTAAATCGGGGATGTCGCGGGGCGAATTATGAACAGCGACTTTAGCAATCGATGCGATGTGTTCGGGCGTAGTGCCACAGCAACCGCCAACGGCGTTTAAAAATCCCCGCTCAGCAAACCCGTTTAAATCATCAAACATATCGTTTGGCGTTTCATCGTACTCACCAAAGGCATTGGGTAAGCCTGCATTAAAGTGACCGCTGAGATAGCAGTTTGCATTATTGGCCAGCTCTTCTACGAAGGGTCGAATCTCTTTAAATCGGCGGCCGCAGTTAACACCTACCATTAAGGGTTCGGCGTGCGCGATAGAGTTCCAAAAAGCAGCAGGCGTCTGTCCTGATAATAGTCGACCACTCATATCAGGGAAGGTCACCGAAATCATAATCGGCACAGTTATTTCTGGCCGTGCATTGAAAAATGCTTTTACCGCGTAAATGGCGGCCTTGGCATTCAGCGTGTCGAAAACTGTTTCAATTAACAGTAAGTCAACTTCACCGGCAATGAGGTTTTCGGTTGCCTCAGTGTAATCGGCGACTAAGTCATCAAATTCAATATTTCTTGCGCTGGGATCATTCACATCAGGTGAAATGGATGCGGTGCGAGGTGTTGGGCCTAACACGCCAGCGACAAATCGAGGTTTGCCAGGATTTTTAGCGGTATATTGATCGGCAACCTCTCTGGCCAGTTTCGCGCCTGCAAGATTAATTTCGGCCGCGACTGATTCTAGCGAGTAGTCACCTTGCGCGACGCGAGTACCATTAAAGGTATTCGTTTCAAGAATATCAGCGCCAGCATCAAGATATGCGCGGTGAATCTTCCGAATAACCTCTGGTTTTGTTATACAAAGTAAATCGTTGTTGCCTTTGAGGTCTGAAGTATAATCGGCGAAACGTTCACCGCGGTAATCAGCCTCCTGTAAGTTATAGGTTTGGATCATGGATCCCATGGCGCCATCGATCACTAAGATACGCTTAGCCAACGCCTCTTTTAAAGCGGTAATCCGCGCTTGCGCGGTGTGAGTCGCAGATAGAGCTGTTTTTTCTGACATTTTACAAATACTAACCTGAATGCTGGATGGCAAGTTTCGATCATCTATTCTATCAAGAATTACGCTATTAGGCGTAGCTAAGGGGTTAATTTGTAACTATTAAGGGCCTAGCCATTCAGAGTGATAATTTACAGTACTTTAGTTACGCAATAGTTGGCTTAATGGTTTTTAAATTAATGAAAGTCTATCGCGTAGCGATCTGCTTTCGGCTAGAATAGGTACAAACTGGTAAAATGATTAGAGGGTAACCACTATGGCCGAATTGCCGCCCAAAGCCAATAATGCTGGCGCCGCTGATAAGCAACGATCTTCAGAGGCTGATTTTATTGAAATAGACTTGTCTGACAGTGCCCAAGAATACTTGAAAGGCTTATTAGACAAGCAAGAAGACGACGTAGTGGGTATCAGAATCTTCATTAATGACCCAGGTACACCTAGGGCAGAAACGTGCATCGCCTATGGTCGGGCTGATGATTTAAGTGATGACAATATTGTTCGTGAATACGCCGGTTTTAACGCATATTTTGACCAGCAGAGTTGGCAGTATTTGGAAGAAGCAAAGGTTGACTATGCTGCTGATCGCATGGGCGGTCAGTTAACCATTAAAGCGCCTAATTCTAAAATGCCCAAAGTTGATGATGATAGCCCGCTTGAAGATCAAGTTAACTATCTGCTTTTTACTGAGATCAATCCGTCACTAGCGTCGCACGGGGGCGAGGTCTCGTTGATGAAAATTGACGATGAAAATTACGCTGTCCTGCAATTTGGTGGCGGTTGCCAGGGCTGTGGTTCCGTCGAGATGACCTTAAAAGATGGGGTTGAAAAAACCTTGATGGAGAAATTACCCCAGCTGGCAGGGGTCAGAGATATGACCGAT
>MDTB01193207.1_pt1 | contig 15862 bp, 13 predicted proteins | sample 811161 | NCBI WGS metagenome assembly MDTB01 (sample SAMN05326650, study PRJNA326480) | marine metagenome | isolation source: seawater | place: Mediterranean Sea | collected 2009 | reverse complement strand
CGAGATTATTAACTCTATTCCATGATCATTTTTAAACATTACATCTTTTTATTTATTATTTGCCAATGCGTGAACTTCAATCACACAAAAACTTTTGGCCAAAAAATATATGTAGAATCGAGCTTTAGTCCACCCTCTGTGTCAAGTACTGGCAGAGCCACCTATAAAGTTGTAATTCATGGCACTCAACAAAACCCTCAAGGCAGCCTTCCACAGGTTTCAGGACTCAGAATCTCCAACACTCGGCAAACTCTTCGTACTGCTAATTTTAATGGAGTACCCTTAGTCAGAGTAGAACTTAGCTTTCAGGTTCAAGCCGAAAGAGTGGGCTCATTTACGATTCCCTCTTGGCCTCTAACTGTTGAAGGACAAAAGCTGATCGTTCCTCCGGCTACCTTGCAAGTGTTACCCCCCAACCAAAAAGAAAAGCAAGCACAAGCGGATTTAAGGCAGGCGGCCTTTTTGGAGTTAAAACTCCCTAAGGACTATTTTTATGAGGGCGAGACAATAATGTCGTCACTCACTCTATTTATATGGGATCGCCTACCCGTGAACCGAATAGAAAATGTACCAACTAAAATTGGTGAATCATTTTCAAGTAACAAGCTCGGTAAATGGGCGGATGAAAAAAGGAATGTTAGCAAGTACGGAAAATTATACTCTAGCTTTACCTGGCCGGTTAGTCTAACTGCAGCAATGGCTGGAATTAAAGACATCAGCTTCGAAGTCAATTTGAGAGTCAGGGTAAATTCACGAAGGAACTCTCCATTCACAAGCCCCTTCTTTAACGATCCTTTTTTTGGCTTTGGCAGAGAAGAATCTTTGACCGTTACATTACCCACCAAATCCATTGAAGTAAAACCTCTCCCTTATTCGAACAAACCGGTTGGATTTTCTGGTGCAATCGGTAACTTTAGCACAAAAACTCGCATAGATTCCGATCAAGTTGAAGTTGGTGACCCTGTACGTTTAAACTTCTCACTGCAGGGACAGGGTAATTTTGCTGCTATTCCTGCACCTGAATTACTCTCCAACAAAGAATTCAAAGTAGGACCACCCGCTTTTCTTTTTGAGGGTAACCAAGAAACTAAATTTGAAGGCAAGCAGAATTTTGAATTTATTATAACACCCCTTAAAGAAGGAAGCTTAGATTTACCCTCTATAATGTTTTCGTTTTTTGATCCTTACAAAGAGAGGTATGAAACGATCGAGGGGCAGAATTTAAAACTCCAAGTAAACCCAGGTAAAAAATGGGAACTCCCTCCGAGTACCTCTTCATCTGAGGCACAAAAAAACATGCAGAATCCAAGTTCACCTGGCGATTTATTTCAAACTGCTAGCGATCCAGGAGAGTGGACAACATCTCTAAAAAGTACCCCAGTAGATAAAAACTCATGGTTCTGGGTTATCCAATTGATTCCATTTTTCACAGTTGCGACTTTTTTGATTTTGGGTTGGAAGAAAAGAAATAGCTTGAAGGAAGATTTTCGGATCAAAAAAGCTAACTTGAGTCGCAAACTTAATGAAAGTACTGAGCATCGCGACGGTGTCCAATTCTTTCGTGCGTTCAAAGACTTGCTGAGAATGCAAATTAACAAGATGGATAAAAGTCGAAATAGTTTTGCACTTTCCAGTGATGAATTGACGAAATTTATAAAAGAACGGGATTTAGGAGAAAAAGTAACAGGAGAAATTGAAGAAATTCTACGCCTGGGTGATGACCTCGAATTTGCAGAGGGAAGTTCTAACGAATTGGATTTTAAAAATCTTAAATCACGGGTTTCCGAAATATTGAAAAAAGTGTCATGAATAAATTTACCACACTTACTCTATTCATCACCGGCTTCATTTTAAACCAACAAATTTACGCAAATTCCAAGGAACAGTTATTCTACGATGCGGTTCGATTTGAATCCACTGGGCAAATTTCCGCCGCAATTTCCCTTTATGAACAGATTGCCAAAGAAGCAAGTTCATCAAACTTGCATGGAAACTTAGCAAATCTATACTTCAAATCAGAAGATTACGGTCGATCAATTTTGAATTATCGAAAGGCACTCAATTTAGATAATGACAACCGTGATTTCCATTATAATTTAGTTTATGTAAAAAAAGTGGCAGGTCTACCCCCAATGCCTGAATTCGAATTTGGATACTTGGGAGGTACAACCAATAATTTCTGGAAAGTTTTTTTAGCAATTGTATTTTGGGTTGGGTTCCTGCTTGTTTCGATTTTCTTTTACAAGAGATATTCGAATAATCTCATCTATTTCATTTTTGCTTGCTGGACAGTTCTGAATCTTATCATTGCTGTATTTGTGTATCATTCAGGGAAACAGAAACAGACAGCAGAACTAGAAGTTATCGCCTTAAAACCTAATTTAATCGAGGATACAAATGAGAGTATCAATGTACAGTTAAGAAAATTTGCGGCAGAAAATAGTACTTCAAATACGGAGGTTAAACCAGGAGAATCCTTACTAGTATTGGAGTCATCAAGAGGGGGTATCAATTCTCACAATTCCCAGGATTTGCAGAAATGGTTGCTTGTAAGTTCTCCGAACAACAGGAAAAAAGGGTGGGTCCCCGAAAGAGAGATCGGTTGGATAGTTGATAAATGATTCTTTAAATCAATTGATCCTGGTCAATTTTTTCAATGGAAACAAAATTTACTTTATAATCTTCAACCAAAGATTTCCGAAGGGACTCTGGTAGTTCTTTCACCTTGGTAGCGATTTTTGCTTCATCCTGTATCTGCCGTGCATCACTTCGGGGTAATGGATTTTCATCAGAATTATTACCCTTATCATTGTAATTTGTTTTTTCAGAAACCTCATCTTCTCGAGAAGCCTCATCTTTTGGCTTTTCAGTATTCACCATCTCTTGATTAACAGAAAGAGAGGACTCCCGATGTACTACTGGTTCGAATTCTTTCTCAGATGAGGAGGAAGTTTGGGGCTCGAAACCTTTATTTATTTCTTGAGGCGGAGTTTTTTTTTTCAGTTCTTCTTTGGGCAGAATCTTGGTTATTTTCCTAATGACCTGATCAATCGAACGAGATTGACCGGATTCAACTGCTCGAAATAGGGTCACTTCAAAATTTGTTTTCTCGGACAGACCGAGACGGACCAGTTCATCCCCTTCCCGTAAAGCATCTAATATTCGAACCATTTGCTCCGGGTAGGTTGTGCTGTCAGATGTTTTTAGATCTTCGACCAGCTTATGGCGAAAATGATCGCTCAAATCCTGCAATGCTCTATAAAAATCTAACCCCTCCAAAGAAAACGCATCTGTTTCTTTTAAAATGTATTCGTAATCTCCGTTAAAGACGGCATCAGAAAGAGAAGATATTCGGTCACTGGAGACTAACCCGTAGACTTCAAGAACATTTTCCTGAGTAATCGAACTCCCACAAAAAGAAATCATTTGATCGAGAATACTTTGTGCATCGCGCATTCCACCCATTGCCATTCTTGAAATTGCATCCAATGCAGCTGGATCTACCGTAATTTCTTCCTTTAAACAAATTTCCTTCAACTTTTTCGTTATCAGCTCTGCGGGAATGGAACGAAATTCAAATCTTTGGCATCGGGACACTATGGTGGGAAGAACTTTATGCGACTCCGTTGGGGCAAAAACAAATTTCACATGGGGGGGGGGTTCTTCAAGAGTTTTAAGTAATGCATTAAATGCGGCCTGACTAAGCATATGAACCTCATCAATAACATAAATCTTAAATCTGCACTGTGCCGGAGCATACTGGCACTCGTCACGTAAATCTCTGACTTGATCGACAGAGTTATTGGATGCCCCATCAATCTCAATTACATCGAGGCATCTACCTTCCATAATAGCCTGACCCAACTCGGAATCAGATGGAACATCCAAAGAAGGCCCATCTTCCCAATTTAAAGATTTGGCAAAGAGCCTAGCCGATGTTGTTTTTCCAGTCCCACGGGGTCCAACAAATAGGTAAGCGTGTGCAATTCTTCCCATCTCAATGGCATTACCCAAGGTTTGAACCACATGATCCTGCCCAACTAATTCGGAAAATTGCTGTGGGCGCCATCTACGGGCAATAACTTGGTAGGAAGATCCAGACATTATCTATCCTTTTGTTCATTTATTCCCGTCAGGCAAGAGAAAGAAAAATTTAAATTCATATTTCCGTACACAAAAAAGGTCAGGCACCCCACAGCACACGCTTCTCCTAACTACCGCTGCTTCCTTCCGGATCTGACGGGGTTCGTTCGAGACTCGTCGCATGGGACCCGACCTAAACTTATGTAAATAAAAAAAATGAATAACTGGCAATCTCTTTCCTTCAGGATTATCTAAATCTTCCAATTCTACTTTGATTTTGCCTTGTATCGAAATTTCATAAATAATTATGTTATGGGTAATTCTTTTGGAACTTTGTTTCGTATCACCTCATGGGGTGAAAGCCATGGCGGTGGAATTGGCGTGGTGGTAGATGGCTGCCCTCCCCGCTTAGAATTAAGCGAAGCAGACATTCAGCCTTTTCTTGATCGTAGGCGACCAGGCCAAAGTAAAATAACAACCCCCCGAGATGAAGCCGATAAAGTTGAAATACTATCGGGTGTTTTCGAGGGCAAAACTTTGGGTACTCCCATTGCCATGCTCGTACGAAATAAAGATGCTCGTCCACAGGCATATGATGAGATGAAGAAAAAATTTCGCCCATCTCATGCGGATTACACTTATCAAAACAAATTTGGAATTCGAAATCACGAAGGCGGAGGTCGCTCATCCGCCAGGGAAACCATTGCACGCGTGGCTGCCGGAGCGATTGCTCAGAAAATTCTTACCTTTGATAAGGTCAACATTTCTTCCTATGTGGACAGAATCCACGATATTGCCTGCCCTCCTTTAGATGAAATCCCAACTCTTAAAATGATCGAATCTTCTCCGACTCGGTGTCCACACCCAGAAACGGCTTCTAAAATGGAAAAACGGATTCTGACAGCCAAAAAAGAAGGGGATTCTGTTGGAGGTACAATTTTATGTCGTGTCGATGGATTACCTGTTGGATGGGGTGCTCCTGTATTTGATCGCTTAGAGGCAGATTTGGCCAAGGCTATGATGTCTCTTCCTGCAACCAAAGGCTTTGAAGTGGGCAGTGGTTTTCATGGCACTTTCCTCAAAGGTTCTGAACATAATGACCCATTTGTAGAAAAAGATGGACTTGTGCACACGAAGTCTAATCGTTCAGGGGGCGTGCAGGGTGGAATTAGTAATGGAGAAGAAATCTATTTTCGTATCGCATTTAAACCCACCGCTACTGTGCTCCAAGTTCAACAAACCGTTGACGAAGATGGAATAAATACTGAATTATTAGGGAGGGGCCGGCATGACCCGTGCGTGTTACCCCGTGCCGTACCAATTGTGGAATCAATGACCGCTCTGGTGCTGTTGGACCATCGGATGAGACACCATGCCCAGTGCCAATCCTTCTCACTCTAAACATAATCTATGTCAGATAATCTTTATGTAATCATAGAAAACCCGGACTCAGGGGCTTTAGCATATTTAGATGAATGTTTGGCTGACTCGGTTGAGAACTCTTTTTTTTTCATACTTCCTAAATCTTTAGATTCTCATCTCTTTAAAGAATTATATTCCAAAAATATTATCTTTTGGGATGATCAGGTTGGATCAAAGATTGTTTACCAAACTGAAAATTGGGAAAAAGGTAATGATTTTTTTTTATTCTTTTCTCCATTCCTAGATTTGAGTTATCAATTTGAATCTATTATGCAAGAAAACGAAGTGACTCAGTCCTTTCAACTGGCAAGAGTCATCTCCTTTATCGATGCAAGCATCCTAATCAACGAAATGCAAATTATCCAAAATTGGATTGATGGAGCTGCGCATTTCTCAGACGCCCTCTGTGTGACCAATCGCGATAACCAAAACGGCAGTGAAGTAAGTAAATTGTTTAAAAGGTATGAACAGCTAAGATATCCCATGGAAAAATACACGGTTTCGTTGTCCAAAAAAGGTAAAATCGCTGGATTACTTAGCCAAACTGTACGCAGAATATCCCACATTTTTGATCCTGCTGACTTACTCGAGGATGAAGACAAACCTGATAACGACATTTATTTAGCTAGGTTACCCAACGGAAATCGCAAAAAAAGAATTCCAATTCCTTTTACACCGTAACTTGAAACTCGACACATCCTACGAAAAAACTAATCCTGTAACGATGCCGGGGTGGCGGAATTGGTAGACGCGCTAGATTCAGGTTCTAGTATCTGCAAAGATGTGCGAGTTCAACTCTCGCCCTCGGCACCAAAATATTTAAAAAAAGAAAATACAATTGTTTAAAAAAAAGCTTGTTAAACTTGAACTTTATACCATCATGATTTCTACGAAACTAATGAAAACATCAAAAATTCCTAAACTTTTACTCTTAACTTTTATTTTACCATCTTTTGTTTTCGGGCAAGAAAACGCAGATGGTGCTTCAGAAGACTCAGGGGGTGAAAGCTCCGCTGAAGCTTCTGTAACTGGTTCAGCAAGTGCACCTGCCGCTTCCGCTCCAGGAACGATCGAGAGCAACCCAGTAGTAGGGGCCATTCGCGGAGGTGCTGATGTTAATAGTATCATCAAACTCGGTGTTAGTAATATGAGAGAAATCTATCAAGCTGGTGGTTTTGGCGGCCTAGAATTAACCTTCATTGCAATTGAAAGCGGTATTTCTGTAGCAGATGCCTTATCAGCATTTAAAAGCGGTGGTATATCTTCCTTAACTGCACTTGCATCCGCGGCTAGTTCTGGAGCTAAGGTAGACATTGATTTACTCAACGCCCTTGTAAGTTTTAACAGTGATGTGCGAAATGCCGCACTTGGAGTAGGTGCATTATCCACTTACTCTTCTACTTATCAAACTGCGGTAGTAGAAGCCGCAACTCTTGCCAATGAACTACTTACAGATAAGAGCATCATTTCTACACTTCCAACGACAACTGTTGGATTAAGTTCCTTTTCGAGCAGCGGTTATAACATCGCGTTCGCTAATTTGCTTGCAAACTACGGAGCAATAGGGGCAAAAGGTACTTCACTTGCAAGCACCATTCTCACGGGCACTTTAGACACTGGGCTTACTGCATCTGCCAGCACCTCCAGTTATCTCAGCTACCTTAAAACTTACACAGGAAGTGCCACATTTGGAGACATTGATGCTACTTCCTCCGTACTAGACATCCCAGTTGCTAATATTTCAGTAAATCCAGGTGCAAATATTACAATTGGACAGGCGGGTTCTTCAAGCACGGTTGATGTATCTTCCGTGCTATCAAAGGCTTCCTCAAATCACAGAAACTACCGGAAAGCCCACATCATTGGTGCAGCTAAGGATATGACAATTGCAGGCAGCACGACATTCACCAATTCGAACAATGCCGAAGACCATGCTTTAGTATTAGGTGCTGCCGACGATTTCATGTTGAGTGGCAGTAACCTAACTTACACAGGTTCTAATCTCGGTCTAGGGGCTGGCGGAACTGATGCTGATAGTATGTATCTTGTTAATACTACTATCACTACTGGTGGAAACCTTGCGGTAGGCACATTAGGAACTTTAAACATTTCGACCGTTAACCTAGTAGTTGGTAATGCGAACAGTGCAACTTCTGATCCCGACAATGTTTACCTTTATGCCAATGATCTCATCCAAGTAAATGGTCTCAATTTTACTGGCAGTCGGTTGGATGATGTTTACATGGAAGCCATAACAGTAAATCTTAATTCTGTTGCTTTTCCATCAACTGCAGATGTCATTTTAAAAAGTAGAGACGGATCCGTTCATTTCAATACTTTTTCCGCTCCAGTTGTAGGTGGAGTCAATTTGACAAAAGTTTCTCACGGTGGAACTGAATTAACCCAAAGTCACTTCGACGGTGTCGCAGGTCATCATGACTCTAGCATTAGACTTCCCAATGGCACAGCTGCCGTTAAAATCCGTAAACAATACTAAGTTTCCATCAAACACATTGCCTACCAATGAAAAAAATAACATCAACTTTACTACTGTTAGCATTTTCTTTACACGCACAGACCACGCAAGAAGCAACGCAAGGTCGTATCGAAGGTACGCAAAGAGAACAACCTGCTCCCATCACTGGTCAGAACACTAATGCCCAAGAAGGTGGTAACGGGGATGCATCAGCTAGCGATACTGGTGCACAACGTCCAATATCCGTCAAAAAAAGCGGTATTTCTGCCTTTTTTGGATATGATACCAAATTTTATTATCGTGATAACCCCCTTTCCCAAAAAAACACCCTGAGTCAGTTCAAAACTGCAATGTGGACTAACACTTTTTTTGGAGGTGCAGGCCTGGGAGTATATGATTTAGACAGTGCAGTCGTCACACCATACATAGGAGGAAGTTATTCAATTAATGATTATTTGGAAGATGCAATCGAGCCCTTGAAGCTTAATTATAACTCATCATCAGCATATGCTCTTTTACTCGTTCAATATGCAAATGGATGGTCCGGCAGGATCGGAGTTAACTATGCTATGGATAAAAGTACTGAATTTGATACTGAAGACTACAGTGAGTTTTTTCCAAATATCGGAGTGATGAAATCTTACTTCATCAGCGACTCTACTATCGGAATATTTGACGCCTATGTTGGCACACATGAATCCACCATCGCGGAAGCCTTAAATACTCCCAAAGGCAATCTTGATAATCTTGAATTTGCTGCTTCGTATGGACTCAAGCACAACATGGGTGACATTACTTTGTACCCTAAATATTTGATTAGTCACAAAACCTACAGTAACGGTACTAACAACTCCCGAGATGATCTTACCCACAACCTTTCATTAAAAGCGGACTACCCGCTTGCAGATTCCTTGAAGCTATCATTCTTTACTGGTTACACCATGCGTGACTCTTCTGGTACCACATCCAATCTTGACTATGAGAACTTTGATGGTGGAGCAGGATTAACTCTAACATCACGCTTCTAATTTGATTAGATTTCTGTCTTTACTTTACATTTTCGCCGCTGCTTTATCAGCGGCGTTTTTGTTTAGTCAAACTCCAACCGTTACCTTTGTACAAGGCAAGGTTGAATATGTTGTTTTAGATGGAGATAAAGGTCAGAAAATTGACGACTTAGAAGTTAACTCTTCAGTTCTACCTAATCATTTGATTGCGACAGGAAAAGGGTCTAGAACAGAATTGCAACAGAGAAATATAATTTGGAGATTGGGTAGTCTAAGTGTTGGGAAATGGCTTTCCCAGAAAAGGTTCTGGTTACATTCTGGTAGTTCCCTGTTTTGTACGACTAAAGAAACGACCCTTCATTTAAGTTCTATTGATTCAAACGCAACCTTTGTGGGAAAAGGGACAATAATAATTGAAGCAACTAGTAATGGTGGTTTTAAATTCATACCCCTTGAGTGTAAAGGTACGCTTACGACTCTAAAAGGTGGTACAAAAGAAATTATTGAAGGTCAAATGTTGCTAGTCATGGGAAACCCCACAGAATATGGAAACGCTTTTGATTTAGACCTTATCCTTCTATTAAGATCCAGCAGATTAGTTAATTCTTTTCCAGTACCTTTACCAACTTTTGACCAAATTGGATTAGCCATATATATGCAACAATTAAAACTAAAGGGTAAATATGATGCCTTAATTGGGGATGCTACGAGCAATGAAAACTTACAGATGTGGAAGTTTGGTAAAGGTAAAAATAAAAAGCAACCTGGCTCTCCTGCAAAAGCGAAAAGCTTTCTTGGAGGCTTTTTTACAAATGAATAGATAGTTAAATTCATATGAAAAAAATCCTCTGGATTTTCAGTTTCGTTGCTATCACATTTAATCTTCTAGGGTTTGAATCAAATTTGCGTACCCGAGCCCTGAAAGGTGATGTTGAAGCTCAAATGCGCTTGGCATTTAAAGAAATAAATATAACCCACAATTGGTCTAAAGCCCTTATCTGGTTGGAAATGGCTGCTCTGCGCAATCATTCATCCGCCTGTCATTATCTTGGTGTAGCTTACGAAAAAGGACTGGGAACCACAAAAAGTGAAAAATTAACTGTTTACTGGTGGGACAAAGGAGCTTCTCTAGGATCCTCTGACTGTATGAAATCCTTGGCTATCTTTTATAAAAACCAATTAGATCACCTACGATCCATGGCATGGATTATACTCTACCAGGATTTCTACAATAATGCAGTAATCGATGAAGATTTAGATAAACTTATAATATTTAATGATAAGCAACTTCAAGAAGCCAAATTACTTTCCAATGAAATAAAAGATTTGTGGGGATCTCGACCCTCGAGTGCTCCTGTTGATCCGGTAGCTAAGTCTTCTGGATTTATGAAAATTACCCTTAAAGATGGAGGAAATTATCAAGGATATACCCTCGACAAACTACCTCATGGCTATGGGATGAAGAAATCTGCAAGTGGTGAAATTTATTATGGATATTTCGAAAAAGGGTTAGAGCATGGATTTGGCACAGCCCATAAGTTAGATGGCACTATTATATACCGTGGTCATTGGAAACTGGGTATGCCGAAATGAAGACTTCCACAATGCTGACCTTAAAATTAAATCGAAAATAGTTCGCTACGAATTAAAAACTATACAGAGCAAGCTTTATTGGATTTCGGTTTCTTCATGTGGTTGATCCAACACGCTGCTAACATAAATCTTTGTTACTACAATACCCACTATAACAGAAGCAAACATGAGGACGGGTACCAACATCACAGGCAAACGGTTACGGGTGTGTCCAAACTTTGGGTCGTCAATGAATTCCATAATTTATATATAATTTCAAGATGATATAAGGTCAAATACTTAGAACTTTTCTACTCTTCGACCACCCAAGAATTGTTTCCGGTTAAAAGTTCCTGCAAGGAGTTATTTCCTTTTGTTTGAGCAGATTGGATTTGGCTAAGAACAGATTCTTCATATGTCTCACGCCCTTCGAGTTGCCTAAGTATACCCAATGGTGTGGGAAAAGCAGGATAACTCATTTGAGATAGCATTGACGCATAAGCAGGGTTGGGATCCTTAGGGTTGTGGACAAGTAACTCTTCTCCACTGCATCCCTCCGCTAGATCGACAGTTTCCATATTCAAACCATTCAAACGGATCCCCTTGTTTCCACCCTCCCCATAAATCAAAGGTTTTCCTTCTTCTAAATAGATGATTTGATCATTTTTTACATCCCTTCCAGTGACTGAATCGAAAGTCTTATTATTAAAAATGACACAATTTTGAAAAACTTCGACAAACGAAGTTCCTTTATGGTCTTGGGCCGCCTTGAAAGTTTCAATCATGTGTTTTTGATCAGTATCCGTGGTCCGGGCAATAAAAGTAGCCTCACTACCTAAGGCAAATAAGAGTGGATTAACTGGATAATCCACTGAACCTGAAGGCGTACTCTTAGTTTTCTTACCCACCTCAGAAGTTGGACTGTACTGACCTTTCGTAAGGCCATATATTCGATTATTAAAAAGCAGTACATTTATATCGAGATTCCTTCGCAATAGATGCAATAAGTGATTTCCACCTATGGAAAGGCCATCTCCATCGCCCGTAATCATCCAAACAGATAATTCAGGATTAGCTACCTTTACGCCAGTGGCGACGGTCGGTGCCCGTCCATGGATCGTATGAAATCCATATGTATTCATGTAGTAAGGAAAACGACTTGAACAACCGATACCACTGACAACTACAAACTTTTCCTTCGGTATTCCAAGTTCGGGTAGAGTTCGTTGGACCGCATTGAGAATCGCGTAATCTCCGCATCCCGGACACCACCGAACATCGTTGGAAGTTACAAAATCTTTTTTGGTAAGCGTGTTTTCTTCTTGTGTTGTGCTCATATCTAAAATGTCTGACCTATTATGAAAGATGTTTCACGAATTGTTCTCTTAGCTCAGTGACCTTAAATGGTTTTCCCTGTAATTTATTGTAGCCAATAATATCCCTTACATATTTTGCTTTCAGGATGATGCTGAGTTGGCCTAGGTTTAATTCTGGAACAATTATTTTCTTAAAGGAATTCAACAATTCTCCAAGATCACTTGGTAATGGATTTAAATGCCTTAGGTGAATACTGCTAATCGAGTAGCCTTCGTCCTGTAGAGTTTTAGCGGCAGATGATATAGCACCGTAGGTACCACCCCACCCTATCACCAATACATCACCCTCTTTTTCACCTTGTACATGAATGGGATCATAACTTTTAGAAATTCCATTGATCTTCTCAGCCCGCAAATGAGACATATTTTCATGATTCTCAGGATCGTAACTCACCCCACCATCTTCTGACTTTTCTAAGCCTCCGATCCTGTGCTCGAGTCCTTTTTGTCCGGGAATTGCCTGCGTCCGGGCCAATGTCTCAGCATCTCTTTTGTAGACGACAAGTTCTTCATTTGGATCGGCAAATGATGTGTTGATTTGTGCAAGATCTGATACATTTGGAATTCTCCAAGGCTCTGCACCGTTGGCTACATACAAATCACTCAGTAAAATAACAGGAGTCATGTAAGTAAGTGCAATCCTTGTGGCTTCAATTGCACATTCAAAACAATCAGATGGAGAATGAGCTGCAAGAACAGGCAGTGGACAATCTCCGTGGCGTGCATACAAACTTTGAAGAAGATCACTTTGCTCGGTCTTAGTTGGCAAACCAGTACTTGGCCCACCACGCTGAACATCAACGATTACCACAGGAAGCTCAGTTATCGAGGCAAGACCGATAAATTCACTTTTTAAACACATCCCTGGCCCGCTTGTAGCCACGACAGATAAATCACCTGCAAAGCTAGCCCCAAGAGCCATACCCATGGCTGCAATTTCATCTTCTGCCTGCAGTGTTTTCACCCCAAACTTTTTCAGTGCCGATAATCCTTCCAAAATCGGAGACGCCGGAGTTATTGGATATCCTGCATACAGAAGTTCACGATTCGAGAGCTGGGATCCGGCAACTAGCCCATAAACAAGAGCCTCATTTCCGGAAATCTTCCGATAAACTCCTGACTGAACTGGTGCCTTTGAAACTTGATAGCGATTTCTCGCGGTTTCCATGGTATCTCCCAGATTAAAACCGGCTTTCAATGCAGTTGAATTCGCATCTGCCAGTTCAGGGAGTCGTTTCCCCCATTTATCACTGAAAAACTTCAAGGTAGGATCAAGGGGACGTCCATAGACATAGTACATGAAACCCAAGGCAAAGAAATTTTTACAGCGAGCTTTGTCGGATGGCTTTAAAGGACTTTCTTTTAAAGCCTCTTTGGTCAGGCTGGTGAGGTCTAGTTCTATCAGATGGTATTTCTTGCGAAACTCTTCATCTTCGAGGGGACTAGTTTCATACCCTGCCTTGGCAAGATTCATTTTTTTAAAAGAATCTACATTAACAACAAGCATGCCTCCTTCTGGTAGATCAGCAATATTCGCCATGAGGGCTGCAGGGTTCATCGCGACCAATGCATCCGGCTCATCCCCTGGTGTCAGAATCTTACGGCTTCCAAACTGAAGTTGAAAACCTGATACTCCGGCAAGTGTACCTGCTGGTGCACGGATCTCCGCAGGGAAGTCAGGAAGTGTGGCAATATCATTTCCAGCAAAAGCACTGGAATCTGTAAAACGTTCACCCACGGTTTGCATTCCATCACCGGAGTCACCGGCAAAACGAACGACCGCAGATTCGATTTCTTCGAAGGAATCGGTAGAAGGACTCATGTAATAAGCTATTTAGGTGAAAAGTGGCAAAGTGGTAATCATATAATTGTTACTTTATTTCGTGAATCTCAACGATAATCGGTCGAAAATGCTCCATTTCTGTACTAGCAAGACAATCTGGATAAATTTAAGGACAAATATCTCATATTTCAGGCTGAATCAGAGGAAAAGGAAAGAGATTAAATGCAAAAGAAATTCTATCTTTCGAAGATTGGTTACAATGCACGCCATGTTTTAAAAAAGGAGGGAAAATAACCATCTTACCAATTTCCGGTTTTATTCTAAGGTCAGCAATGCCCTCTTGACGGAAATAGAGGTCTCCAGAATCGTCTTCAGCCCTCAAATAAGTAACAGCAGACAATTTAGAAAGATGGGCATGGTCATGTAGACCGGTGATTTGTTGAGGTTTCGCAATATTGAACCAAAAGGGAGGATGAGGATTTGTACTGTGAGGTGGAGCTTCAAATAAAATAACAGATGTCATAGACATCTTCTCCTTACCTAAATCTCTGGCAAATCTCATGGGAGTTCTTACACTCGGAACATCATCAATTTCCAAATACTGATTTTCCCAACGGCCACCAATCTTGTGAGATTTCTGTACCTTGTGTCGGTTGAGGTTAAACTCTTTGAGCAATTCAGGAATCCAATGATTTGATTCAGGCACAAAAGTTTCAATAATCTTATGATCAGCCCAATTTATTGTCCTCAACATATTATGTAACCCAATACATTATGTAGTCTGAAAAAAAAGATACAACAAATTGTCTAAGAAAAATGGTCGGGACGGAGAGATTCGAACTCTCGGCCTCCTGCTCCCAAAGCAGGCGCGCTAACCAGACTACGCTACGTCCCGTACAATAAGTTTTTTTTAAACAGTTATTACACAGATAGCAAAGAAATTTGTTACTTGGATAATTTAAGACTTTTAAATTGCTCAAACAACATATCATTATATCATGATACATTGATACGAAATGAAAGACTTTTCAATTAACAGACCTACCGAATCGGACCTTAGAGATATTTTGCAAGAACGCATACTCATCATGGATGGAGCGATGGGTACAATGATCCAACAGGAAAAACTTCAAGAAGGAGACTTCAAAGGGGATATTTTTAAAAATCATTCCTGCGAACTTAAAGGTAACAACGATCTACTCAGCCTAACGCGACCTGAAGTAATCAAGAACATTCATCAGTCTTACTATTCAGCAGGAAGTGATTTAGTTGAAACCAATACTTTTAGTGCAACAAGCATAGCCATGGCTGATTATCAGTTGGAAGATATTGTACATGACCTTAATGTAGCATCAGCAAAATTAGCCAGAGAAGCAGCCGATGAAGCTATGGCCAAAGACCCATCTCGTCCTCGATTTGTTGCGGGTGCAATCGGGCCTACCAATCGTACGGCATCGCTTTCACCTGATGTGAATGATCCATCGCTACGCAATGTTACCTTTGACCAACTTGTTGATACTTACCATCAGCAAATTATTGGCCTAGTTGAAGGGGGGGTGGATATTCTCATGCCCGAAACCACCTTTGACACGCTTAATTTAAAAGCTGCCATTTTCGCCATTGAGAATTATTTCGATGCCACGGGAAAAAGATTACCTGTTATTTTATCCATCACTATTACAGATGCGTCAGGACGAACGCTCTCTGGTCAGACAACGGAGGCCTGCTGGAATTCAATTGCCCATGCGAAACCCCTTGGTGTCGGTCTCAATTGTGCTCTCGGTGCGGATGCAATGCGACCTTACCTGCAAGCATTATCCAAAAACGCTGATTGTTTCGTCCACTGCTATCCGAATGCTGGTCTGCCGAACCCATTAGCTCCAACCGGGTATGATGAAAAGCCAAAAGATACAGCAGGCTCCTTATTTACATTTGCGGATGAAGGACTTTTGAACATGGCAGGTGGTTGTTGCGGAACGACACCCGATCACATACATGCGATCGCTGAACGCTTATCCCAGGCAGAGCCAAGAAAACCATCCGAAATTGAACCGGCTATGAGTTTGAGTGGACTAGAAGATTTTTCTCTCAGAGGAGAATCAAAATCTCTAATCATGGTTGGAGAGAGAACAAATGTCACTGG
>MDTB01150899.1_pt1 | contig 15862 bp, 14 predicted proteins | sample 811161 | NCBI WGS metagenome assembly MDTB01 (sample SAMN05326650, study PRJNA326480) | marine metagenome | isolation source: seawater | place: Mediterranean Sea | collected 2009 | reverse complement strand
GGTCGCGTCGCAGCTGGTGGCCACTAAGGCGGTCGTCAGTCTTGGCAAGCTGCGCTCAATAAACGTCTTTTTGGCCGGCGATGTGTTGGCGCCCGGCAGCTATTCCGTGTCAGGGTTGTCCACGGTACTGCAAGTACTGTATGCGGGCGGCGGAATCACAGAAATCGGCAGCTTACGCAACATCCTCGTTAAGCGCCGCGGCAAGGTAGTAGCAAAGCTGGACGCGTATGATATTTTGCTTCGCGGCGATACATCCGGAGATATTCGATTGGCCTCCGGCGATACGGTGTTTGTATCTACTGTCGAGCGCCTCGTATCCATTGACGGTGAAGTTAAGCGACCGGCCATTTACGAAACGTTGCCGACCGACACGCTGGGTGACTTGCTTAAAATGAGCGGTGGCCTGTCGGCGTTAGGGTACGCGAAGTCGGCATCTATTGAGCGTCGGGTGCCAGGACAATCGTCGGTCACTCGGGTGCAAGTCAACCTCGATGACGCTAAAGACTTGGGTCAAGCGTTGTTTAATGGCGATCGATTGGTCGTGGCGGCGATCAGGAAAGAAATAGGCAATCAGGTGCTACTCAGAGGCGCGGTTGCGCGACCTGGAGGTTATGCATGGTTTGATGGGCAAAGGATTACCGATTTGGTGGGCAGTTTGGACGATGATTTATTGTCCGAAACGGACCTTTCGACAGGCTTAATTGTGCGACGCAGCGGGATAGGGCTTGAAATCGAAGCCATTGCTTTTGATCTGGGCGAAGCCATCGCAAATCCAGGCACCAGCTCCGATTTCTTGCTGCAAGAAAAAGATGAAGTATTGATCTTCGCCTTGCCTTACTTAAACGACAGTTACCAGGCGCTAGTAGATGCCGCCGCCGAAAAAGTAACCTCCAGTGAAGAAAGCAAATCGCCTGACTTCGCGTTTCAGCTGGGGCCGAATGGTGACATGATTGCTATGTTTCCTCAGGAAAAAGAAGAAGAAAAGGAAGAGGATAAAAAAGAGCGCGGCTATCGTGATCGCTCCGAGCTTATCGAGGAAGTTGTTTTCCGGCTTGAAGCTCAGGCGAAGAGTCCAGCATCTACCAACGTTGTCGAGGTGTCCGGTGATGTTCGACTGCCGGGGCGGTACCCACTGCTTGACGACCGAAGCATAAAAATGCTTTTTGCGTTGGCGGGCGGTTTCGAAAATTCCGCCTTCCTTGATGAAGTGGAAGTTACCCGGCTAAGCTTCGGTGCCGAAGGCCGTGCCCGTATAGCGACGTTCAAAGTGGGCTTAAGCGCAGCTACGGACGGCAACTTCCAGCTTCAGCCTTTGGATAGAATTCGTGTCAGTCGTATACCTAACTGGTCCTATGGCGATACGGTTGAACTTGCCGGTTCAATTCTTTTTCCCGGCGATTACCCGATTGTGCCCGGAGAAATGTTGTCGAGCATAATAAACCGAGCGGGAGGGGTCTCTGAAAATGGCTTTCCACAAGGCGCCGTCTTGATAAAAGTGGAGGCGAAAAAGCGGGAGCAAGAGCAGCTCGAACGCTTGATCGCTTCGATTCAACGTAACGTGCTCGCGCAGTCGCAGACAAGAGAACAAGAAAATAGCGCAGTTAGTGCCGATGCCCAATCAGATCTGGAGTTTTTGCAGTCCGTACTCGAAAAGGAAGCCATAGGGCGTGTGGTTATTGATTTGCCCGCAATTCTTGCGGGCGACCCCGGCGCGGATATTCAATTGGAGGCCGGAGACACGTTGTTTGTGCCTGAATTCAATAATACCGTCTCCGTGATTGGCGAGGTTCGACAACCTGGTAACTTCCGTTACGAAAAGGATCGCAGCGTAGCCGATTATTTGGATCTTGCCGCTGGCACCTCGGTTCGTGCAGAGAACAAAGAAACCTATGTAGTTAGGGCTAATGGCAGTGTTCACCGAATTGCGATCAAAAACTCTTTGCTCTCTTTCACATCTTCCAGTGATAACGCTCTCCAGCCCGGGGACACAATTATTGTGCCGGTAAATGAGGAGTACCAGCCCACGCTAGCGCGATACAAAGAGGTCTCGACGGTTGTGTTCCAAAGCATCGCTTCCCTCTACCCACTGTTTAGGCTGTAGGCGAGATGACAATGGAAGCTGAACGAAGCGGTGCGAACTCCCCATCAGATCACAGCGAAGAAATCGACTTGCGTGAACTGGTAGCCGTGCTTTGGCGGGGCAAAACGACAATTTTGTCAATCGTCTTTTTATCGGGGCTTATTTCGGTACTGGTCGCTCTTTTCTTACCCAACAAATACACGTCCGAGGCACTGCTAGCTCCTCGAGTCGATGGCGGTGCGGGTGGCATGCTTGGCCAGATGGCCTCGCAATTCGGGGGTCTGGCGAGTTTTGCGGGCGTCAATCTTGGCGGATTAGGAGATCAGGGCGCGTCAGTTGTAGCGATAGAAATGCTAAAAAGTCGGGAGTTTTTTGGGACGTATTTGTACGACGCGGTTCTAGTGGATTTGATGGCCGCTGAGGGATGGGATCGAAGCATAAATAAAGTCGTTATTGACGATTCGCTCTTCGATGCAGACTCAGCGACTTGGGTGAGAGATGTTAGCGAAGAATTTCAGGTGAAGCCAAGTATTCAAGAAGCCTACGAGGAGTTTCTTGAGGAGTTCTTGAGAGTTGCCGAGGACAAAAATACTGGTTTTGTGACGGTGGCGGTCACCCATTACTCTCCAACGGTCGCCCGCGATTGGGTAAAGCTTATCGTGAATGGAGTGAACGAAGCTGTTAGGGCCCGAGATGTTGAGGAAGCCGAAAAATCCATTGCATTTCTCAACCAGCAGCGCCTCAGAACAAATCTTGTTTCGATGACAGAAGTCTTTGCAGAGCTAATTGAGCAGCAAACAAAAACGGTGATGCTAGCCAACGCTTCTGACGAATATGTTTTTCAGGTGATCGAACCGCCAGTCGCTCCTGAGTTAAAGTCAGAGCCAAAGCGTGCGTTGATTTGCATACTAGGAACTCTGTTAGGCGGCATGTTGGCGGTGTTGTTCGTCTTGATCCAGCATTTCACTGGCAAAGAAGTGGTTTCTTAGTGAGATCTAAAGCCCCACAAGCTGCCGGCGAAAAGCGGATATTTTAATTGCGACTTCCGTTGATTGCTGGCCCTGTCGGGTTGATAGACGGTGCCGTGGCTTTGGCGATGGTCGTGCTAACGCTATTGGTCTGTCAGCGCTCTCGGGTGGTTCAAGATGCAAAAAGTCACGATTTTCTGAGTTGCAGAGCTTGCGGCTTGATCGTGTTGCCGTTTTTTTGGCGCGATAGCCTTTTTTGTCGTTGCTGAATGGGCGGTAGTTAGCACGAATATTTCACGGAGCGCTGTCTCAATCATGAGCCTATCGCCGTTTTGCTGCCGGATTTTCTAGTTCTTGACTAGGTGCCGCTAGCGAAGAACTGTAGTTTTGCTCGGTTGATGCAAGCTGGGACGGAATTGGGAACAGGCCAGATTATGTTTCAACGCGTTGATATCGATGTCCTAGCAAATTGTGGAATAGTCGACCTTAATGGAGAGGCGCACTCTATATTTCTTAGTCTCAAGTTCAAGGGTCCGTTTGGAAAAAATACAGCAAAAAGCTCCATCGAACTTAACGATCGCCGGTCGATACGCAGTTCCTTTTCAGGTTACTGAGCTTCTTGAGTAAACATCCTCCGGTGTAGATGGCGAAATTCGGTTAACCGATGCGCTGGATGAGTTGCTTGCGAGACAGGGTCTTAACGCTGGTGAACCAGATGCTCAGATCATTAGTTGTGGCAATAAGCAGGGCTTCCTAAATGCGAAGCTGGCGGTGGGAATGCGAGATCCAGAGATTAAAAGCACTATAAAAATGCTTTTTGATGCCAGCGATTGCTAGGCTTCTAAAAAGCGCACTTATAGCGTTTTAAATAACGGCGGCCGGTGTTCTAAAAAACAAACCCCAGTTCCGTCATAATATTTTATAATAACTTTTCTATAAACAAAGATGTTTAGACCTTTATTTGATAAATAGAAAAAATCACCGCCATTGGCTCTGGACATTTGGGACTGCCGCCCACATTGCTTCTTGCCTAGAAAAATGAATTGGTTGTTCTCGATATAGACGTCACACGGCTTTATAAGGTCAATAATTAGTAATCTACCGTGGCTGATGATGAGATTGAGACCCTTGGGCAGAAAAAGATTCGAGCCTCGCTGCTACCCTTTTAAGCAGGCCGCTTACAGGAGCGAGTTTTGTGGTGGAGGCTACCTTTACGAACGATGACGCTGCTACGAATCGATTTGATCCGGGTTCCGTAGAACTCGTCATAAGCGACGCACTAAACATAAACACGGATGCGATGGCGGTTACAAAGTCCACGATCCCTGTTGGGCACAAAAATCGCTACGACAAAAAATGCAACCGAGCATGTTGTTTTCTCTTCCGAGCTCTTGCGAGCAGGGCAGGCGTTAAAGGATTACCCTTACCCCTTTTCGGATTACTTTGGGCAGCGAGCATGAGGCTGGAAAAGTGATTGCTCGTCTCTCAGCAGTGGGTGCTAAGAATTAGGTATTGAAACGCCTTATATGCGCTCGAAAGAGGCTGAGGACCTAAAATGATTTGCAAATACTTACCTTGCAAGGCGCGTCTCGTTTTTTAATGCACATGTTGCATTTGCGTTGACCCATGAGCTAGATACTAAGAGCATGATTCATGGTGTGAGTCTTGATGACCGAATACGTGAAAGCTATAACAACTCATCCATCGGTCACAGGAGTTACTGTGTACCGAAGGATACTAAGGAGCTTTTGGCAGACGACGATCAGTTGCCGCAAGCACTGAATCAGGCGATTGTATTATCGAGAATGGACTCGAAAGGAATTTGTCGCTAAGAGATATTGAAGAGGAACTAAAGAGTTGTTGGCTTTAACCGCCTGGTTATGGAAGAGGGAAGCGATAATTTTAGGTCCTCAACTATTCAAGGAGTTATGAAGAGGATCAAGGCAAAGCGTGTTGAGGTTGTTGTTTATGAGCCGAAGCTTGAATTGCTTCAGTTCTCAGGATCGACAATTATTTCAGACTCAGACGACGTCAAAAAGAATTCAGACATCACTATCACCAATCGAGTCGTGGAATGCTTGAAAAACGATCCCTAGAAACTTTTCCAGGGGACATTTTTAATAATAATTGACGGTAAGTCGAAATTTGAGAATCGGCATGGTCGCGCATAAGCTTAATAAGTACGTATAATGATTAATCAAGGCTCGCGGAATTATTTTTTTCGAGCCAATTGGGTCGTACAAAACAGTTGCCCTGATTTGATAGTTCAATTATCGGCGTCTCGATAAAATAATATTTTTTATGGAATTGCGAATTAGATGAAAGGAAAATTATGAAGTCACTAGACGCTGCAAATATATGCGTTATCGGACTAGGGTATGTGGGGCTTCCGCTCGCAGTCGCGTTAAGCAAAAAGTTTATGACCACGGGTTTTGACATAGATGTTAAAAGAGTTTCAGAAATATCAAATGGGATAGATGTTACGGGTGAGCTAAACGAAAGTGAGTTGCTGGGTGCGGAACGCTTGCATGCCACAGCGGACTTCAATGACATCTCTAAAGCCAACATATACATAATTACCGTTCCAACACCTATAGATGATAATCGACAACCTGACTTGACGCCTTTAATTAATGCGAGCGAAATGGTGGGCAGAACTCTAAAAAGTGGTGAGCTTGTTATCTACGAGTCGACGGTTTTTCCCGGGGCCACCGAAGAGTATTGTGTACCGGTTTTAGAGCGATCATCGGGCTTAAAGTTTAACCAGCAGTTTTTTGTTGGTTACAGTCCAGAAAGGATCAATCCGGGCGATAAAAATAACAAGCTGTCCAATATCTTGAAGGTCACGTCAGGCTCAACCCCTGAAATAGCAGATTTTGTAGATGCGCTATATTCCGAGATTATTCATGCTGGTACGTACAAAGCAGCTTCTATCAAAGTGGCTGAGGCGGCCAAAGTAATTGAAAATACTCAAAGAGATTTAAATATTGCGTTAATCAACGAGTTAGCAATTATTTTTGATAAGTTAGGCCTCGATACATTGGATGTGCTGGAAGCCGCAGCTACAAAATGGAATTTCCAACTGTATAAACCGGGCTTAGTCGGAGGACATTGTATTGGAGTAGACCCGTACTATCTAACACACAAAGCACAGTCGGTAGGTTATTACCCTGATGTTATATTGGCTGGCCGTCGAATCAATTCGGGGATGGGTGAGTATGTGGCGGAAAAACTTATTAGGAGCCTGATTTCCAGAGATTTTAATGTCCGGAAAGCTAAAGTATTGCTGCTTGGTTTTTCGTTCAAAGAGGACTGTCCAGACACGAGAAATACTAGGGTGATAGACGTTTATCGTCATTTGTCGTCTTATGGCATTGAGGTTTCTATTTATGACCCGTACGTTGACGCTAAAGCTGCCAAGGATCGATATGGCGTAGAAATAGATTCCAAGTTGCAGGCGATGGAGTTTGACGCTGTAATGCTTTGTGTAGCTCACGCGTTATTCCGATCTGACCAGAAGTCTTTTTTGGATTTATTGTCTCCAAAAGGTTTCATATTCGATCTTAAGGGGATATTCAATAGATGTGAACGAGTGGTGAGATTGTAGAATGGGATATTATGATCCAGAAGAACTTCTTAAGTTGGGTTTTAATTCCGTAGGAGAAAACGTAAAGGTATCGCAGCAGGCAAAGATATATGATGCTGAAAAAATTAGCTTGGGTTCGAATTCAAGAATCGATGATTTTTGCGTTATATCGGGGAGCGTAACGCTCGGTCGTTACTGCCACGTTACACCTATGTGTTTAGTTGCTGGCGGAGTCCCCGGGGTTGTTCTGGAGGATTTTGCGACGCTCGCTTATGGGACGAAGGTGTTCGCGCAATCAGATGATTACAGCGGTAGATCAATGGTCAACTCGTTGATCCCAAAAAAATTCAAAGACGAATATCTTGCACGAGTTGAAATACAAAAACACTCTATCGTCGGTGCGAACTCAACCATTATGCCAGGTGTCACGCTTGCCGAAGGTACGGCTGTGGGTTCAATGAGTCTGGTTTTATCGTCTACTTCGCCTTGGGGAATCTACGCCGGCTGTCCGGCTCGGAGAATTAAGGATCGGCGAAAAGATTTGCTCGAGTTGGAACGAGAGTTTCTCAATGAAGATTCCGTTTAATAAACCTCCGGTGTCGGGTTCTGAACTTGCTTATATAACTGAGGCGTTAAGCTCCGGGAAGCTGTCAGGAGATGGTTATTTTAGCAACAAGTGTAGGAGTTGGTTCGAGACTAGGCTAACCCCCTCCAAGGTACTTTTGACACCAAATTGTACTCAAGCTTTGGAAATGGCTGCGCTGTTACTGGATATAGGGGTTGGTGATGAGGTGATTATGCCGTCGTATACGTTCGTGAGTACGGCGAATGCGTTTGTAATGAGAGGCGCGCGTATTAAATTCGTTGATATCCAAAAAGACACGATGAACTTAGATGTTTCATTGATTGAACCAGCGATTTCATCGCGAACCAAAGCCATAGTTGTTGTGCATTACGCCGGTGTGTCTTGTGACATGGACAAAGTTATAGATTTGGCCCGAAATCACGGTCTTTATGTAGTCGAAGACGCCGCTCAAGGCATGATGTCAACTTATAAGGGACAGGCATTGGGGACAATAGGAGATCTAGGTGCTTATAGTTTCCATGAAACGAAGAATTATACAAGTGGTGGAGAGGGCGGTCTTTTACTTATAAATAATCCTGTTTTTTTCGAGCGCGCCGAGATAATCAGAGAAAAGGGAACGGATCGTTCAAAATTCTTTAGGGGAGCGGTGGATAAATACACGTGGCAAGATATGGGGAGTAGCTATCTGCTCTCAGAATTACAAGCGGCGTACTTGTTTTCCCAGTTAGAGAACGCAGATCAGATAAATGAGGACCGGCTCAGGTCCTGGAACCGTTACTACCGAGCGTTCGAGAAAGAGCGTTCACTCGGTCTCATCGAATGTCTACGTATTCCGTCGGATTGTGAGCATAACGGCCATTTGTTTTATTTTTTAATGCGAACTGGAAAAGAGCGGTCGAAATTCATTGAGGAAATGAATTCCCAGGGGATTATGTCAGTATTCCATTACGTGCCCCTGCATAGTTCGCCAGCAGGGAGGCAATTTGGTGACTTTTCTGGCGATGATGTGCATACAACTGAATGTAGCGAGAGGTTAGTCCGCCTTCCATTATATTTCGGTATCAAGGACGATGAGCTTGCATATGTAATAAAATCTGCAAAGCGATACTTGTCAACGTTACGATGAGGTCATCGCTTGTCTATCTCTACGGCGTGCAACTTTATTCCGTGATTATAACAATCCTCGCCACACCCTTTCTCATCGAACTCCTTGGAACTGAGGGTTATGGTTTAATCGGTCTGTATTTCGTAATACAAATGTTACTACAGGTGGTTGATGGAGGCTTCTCGGGCTCAATAACTAAGTTGACCGCGCAACTCGATCTTTCGGATTCAAATAACGTTTCAACATTTTATCGGTCTTATCGGCATTTTCAGGGGTTGCTTTACAAAGGTGTACTTGTGCTATTACCTGCTGGCGGCATTCTTTTTTTTTCTGGCGCCGCATCATTAATGATCGAATCTACTTTAGCAGCAAAGACGATCGATACGTCTGTTTGGTTGATGATTGGGTGCGTTGCGATCCGTTTCCTCTCACTGCCAGAAAGAGGATTGCTTCAAGGGTTAGAGCGTCAGAAAACTTTGGCGCTGACTAGCTTTACGATTGTCACACTGCGCTATCCGGTTGCGGTAGGCATGCTGGTATTGTTCAGCCATGATGTGGTCTATTTCTTTTGTTTTCAGCTTCTGGTTGTCCTAATTGAGGTCGGAATTCTAAAATACGTCGGCTTGAAATATTTGAAAAACGCCGAGATCTCGGCAGGGGTAAAAGAACTGGGTTTCGACAACGACGTCAACGCGGGATGGCTTGTTAAACAAGCTGGGGTTTTGTGGAGTATTTCTGTGCTTTGGGTCTTGGTGAGCCAGGTAGATAAACTGGTTTTATCCTTCTCTGTGCCTCTAGATGCCTATGGAATTTTTTCTCTCGCATTGGTTGGTGCCAATTTAATGTTAACGATGTTCATTCCGATTAACCAGGTATTGATGCCACGGTTTGTCAAGCTATTTAATATATCGGACTCAAGCTCGTTCGCTGGCATGGTTCTAACGGCCATACAGCTCTACGTCTGTTTTTTCTCGGTCGTTGCAAGTTCTCTATATATCTTTGGTGAAGAGCTCCTATTTTTGTGGACGCGCAATACTCAATTATCCGTGGATGCAAGTTCTTTCCTCGGATATCTGGCGATCGGTAATTTCATCCACGGCATTACAAACATAGCTTTCATCGCGACGTACGCTAGCGGCGACTTAACGGCGTATGCAAGAAGATATCGGAATCACGTGGCAGTGGTTCTACCAATATCAATCTATTCTGCAATAACCTACAAAGAGTACGGGGTCATATCGGTGTGGGTTTTAGGCGCTTTTAGTTTTTTTGTGTATACAACCATCCCTATTTTAAGAAGTATATTTGAATCCAGAGCCGCATTAATGTCTTTGGTATCTGCGTCCTTGCAAATCGTAGTTACCGCGGGCGCAATGTATATTTTCAAATTGCATTTTGCTCTCATAGCCAGCCAAGTCCTGGAGTATTTAACTTACCTCTTATGCTTGATCTTATGTCTAGTTATCATGAATTATCTAATTTCCTACACTTGTATTAGATACGCTAAGGGTTAGCGGGTGAAAAGAAAGTATTTAATCGTGGCTCCGACGTATGATGAAAACATTGGCGGGCACGTCGTGCTTCATAAACTATGCCATTTGTTGAACGAAAGAGGCGTCGAGGCCTATTTACTTCCACATATTGATACGTACACAATTAACTCAGCCGATTTTTTTGCTTCATTTTTGAGGGCGGCAAAGCAGCATTTGAAATTGAAACTTCGGTCGTATAAAACGAATCCGTATTTTCGCTCACCAGTTCTGGAATGCTTGCCAACGGATATAAAGGATCCATCTTGGGTCGTATTGTACCCTGAGGGGGTAAATGGCAATCCAGCGGGGGCAAAAAATGTTGTTAGGTGGTTATTGCATCAGCCTGGTTTTCATACCGGCGAAATATTTTACGGTCTAGGAGAGCTGCATGTTAAGTATAATTCTGCCATTCGTGATTTCCATTTTCCGGGGTGCGCGTTGGCTACGTACCCCTTAAAGATAATCCACTATCCAGCTAATCTATACAGTGCGGCGACTAATGTCGTAGAAAGAAAGGGAACCGCCTATTGCATACGAAAGGGAAAAGGAAAGGAGATGGTTCATGATGTTTCCTGCTCAATTCTAATAGACGGGAAATCCCATGCTGAAATTGCTACGATTTTCTCTAAGGTAGAGCGATTTATTTCTTATGACCCTCTAACCGCCTATTCAAGATTCGCTGTTTTAAGTGGCTGCACGTCGATTGTTGTTCCTGATCAAGACGTTTCGGTAGAAGAATGGTATCCAAATATCAAAGATCGGTGGGGCATTGCTTATGGTCTGTCAGAAGATGCAATTGCTTGGGCGCATAGCACTGGTCATCTGGTCGGTGCGCGAATTCAGGAGGAAGAGGAAGGGTGCCAGGATGACATAACAAGGTTTTTGAAAGATGTCGACGACTACTTTTAGCTCAAACCGCGCTGTAAACACGTCACTCGTAGCCTGCTTTTTCCTAGTTTTTTGGATTGTTTTTAAGGATGCATTCAGGGCGTCATTACTCTTCTCGCTTTCTGATATCGGGATGGTCGTTTTTGTAGCATGTTTATTTATAAGCTTTGTTGCAATTCTTCAGGGTTTTAGGGCGTTGAAATTTATTCAATTCGATGTCCTTCTCCTAACCTATATTTTTTACTCATCAATGGTAACCAGCGCGCATTTACTACTGAACAATCCATACGCGTTAACTTCGTATCAGATCGTTGTTGTTTTTTCATTTCAGTGCTTGACGATGTTGTTATTATGGTACTTCTCGACCAAATCGCCCGTGGTCTTCGTGAAAGTGACTAATTTCGTCGTTAGATTGGCATTTCTTGGGTGTATTTTATTCGGAGCAATACTGCTTACTCTAGTTATAGTAGATTTAGATTTGGTTTTCCGATTTTATGGAAACTTACTTGAGCTCGGCATTGTCGTTAACCCGTTCCAGACGAGCGATTATGCCATAGCAGTACGCTATAGTGGAATTTTTTACAGTGCTTTGAACTTTGGATTGTTTATAGTTTTCTCGATAATTTTACTATTCTGCGGGGATGCTAAAGTCTCACACAGAAAATTCGTATTAATTGTTTTACTGTTGCTTTTGGCTTCATCCTTTAACCGCAATGCATTTATCACTCTTGCCTACGTGGGGGGTGCTTTCTTTTTATTTAAAGTGGGGATGAAAAAAAATCTGGTCTTTCCGACGATGGTTTTTGGGCTGTGCTTTATTGTTATGTCCCTTGCATTCATAGTTAACTTAGAGGGGGAAATTGACCAGAACGATTCATTTATCCTCAGCGCACACTCACTGTATTCTAGATTTGAGATTTGGTCGTACTGGTTCAATTTCCTGAATATAGAATCTGTTTTATACGGTTACGGTGTTATAGCTGGGATGGGCCAAGAACATCTATACATAGATAACGGATATATTTTCATGATCGTTAATTCCGGAATTTTTTCATTGGCATTTTTACTTCTTTGCGTTTTTCATTTGACATTTACTGCCGCGAAGCGTGAGGGGCCCGATGCTGATCTAGCTTTTTTTTTGTTGCTTGGACTGCCCGTAGCGATGGTTTTCAATAATATCGTCTTGGATCCCATGCTAATGCTGCTTTTTTTCTTCTATCCGCTAGCGTTAATTAGGGGTAAGGCCTCTAACGGTGGGTAAGTTGCGGGTTGCTGCTGGAACTATAACTTACGGAAATCGTTCGGGATTTCTGTACAGAACTGTTGATCAACTTATTACTGAGGATTTTGATCGTATTTACGTGCTTTTCAATGGTGTAAGCAGAATTGTGGTGAGCGAAGCTGAGGCCCGATATGCTGGACGTCAAGTATTCTTCATCGTGAGCGATCAAAATGAAGGTAGTGCTGGTGGATATCTAAGACTGTTGTCATATGTCTTGAAAAATGACGATTGTGATCGCTTACTGCTTTTGGACGATGACAATCTTGTCCCGAACGGGTTCCTTGGTAGGGCGCTCGACGTATGTGCGAGATCAAGCGACATTTTTTATTTTCATCGACCGGACAGAGTTATTCCGCTTCAAACGTGTCTGGAGGAAAAACCATGGAAGATTTTAGGCAGCGATTGCAATTTTTTGGGAAGAAATATCTTTTCAAAAACCCCTATCAGTCTCGCCACGAATGATGGCGATTTACTAGCTGCCCCATACGGTGGATTGTTTCTGCCTCGAGCCGCGATTGAGAAGGGTATTTTTCCAGATCGCGAATTTTACCTCTACGCAGATGATTACGACTACACGTTTCGACTCTGCGTGGAGGGGGGCTTCAATATTGTTTTCGTCAGACATCCCGAAATTATGGATTTGGAGAAGAGTTTTCATGTGAAAGATCGAGGGCTTAGCCTATTTAAAAATCGATACTCTGACGCCACGGAGCAACAAATGTATTTTTCGGTTAGGAACCAAGTTTATTTCTCGTTGCGTGAATCCTCGTTTGCTACGAAGTTTTTTTTGAATATGGCCGTGATCTCGCCAATTTTTCTAATTCAATTTCTCATTGTGTTTGAATATAAAAAAGCTTACCTTTTTTTAAAAGCTATGATTGCTGGCACCCGTTGGGGTCTGGCATCGCGCATTACCGATTAATTGGGAAAAACAATATATTCTGCGGTGTGAAGGCACGCGCAGTCGAAGGCGTATTTGACTTCTATAGGAATTGAACCAGCTCAAGTTTGTAAAGATGTTTAAAGCGTTTGTAAAAAATTCATACCGCGATTCGTTTAAAATTTGCGAGCTAAAAACATTCGTGCACCAGTCATCGAATATTGCTTGATGGTGCACCGGTACCAGACTTTTAGGGGAGTCTTATAGCTATACATAAATCCATTCTTACGTACCATGTCTGGTCAAGGGAGCGATGTTGCTAAGAGGCATATGTATCGCCTGGTTGTTTAAAAGAAATATGAAATTCCCTTTATATGAAAGCGTTTAGGTGGGGTCGAAATTGAGTGTCATTCTATGGAAATCAATCTAGTAGCCTTTTGCTATAGAGGTTCATATTTTTATAAAAAATATGGCCCTGCGGTGCGAGATCTACAAATTTTAATCACCCTTGCTCAAATGGAAGGGGTATCCGTGACGCTTTTAGAGCGCCCCATTTCAATGTATGAGCGTGTGCTTGGCAAATTTTTTCCGAAAGGTGTTCTAGATGACTATCATATTCGAATGTATGATAAAACGTCGTTTGATTTTTTTGGGCCTATTAAGTTTCGTCTGTGGTGGGAGCAATCGGTTGAATCTTATTTAGCGAATATACTCCCACGACTAAAAAAAGACGCTGCAGTAAATGTTTTTCTAGACTTTATGCCCATTGGAATTCCAAAACATGAGACCTTGGATGGTTGGTATTATTGGTACGATTTTATTGATAATTTCACCAAACATAATCGTTATTCAGAAGCAGAGCGCCAGGCTGTTCAGAGGAAATATGTGTTTGCGACCGAACGCGCGGACTTACTTACCTTTGTATCTACCGATTGCCTCGAGAATGTTACTTTTGGTAGATCTGTGATTGGAAAAACTAGCGTCGTTACGAACAAGGTCTTTGAAGGCGTCGGTCCGAGCGTTACAAATACAGGATTAAATGAATCGTCGAGAAAGGTTTTCGATTTTGGTTTTATTGGATTTGTAACCGATAAAATTGATATAGAATTTATAAAGAGATTAGCCGGTAAGTTCACAGTTGGCATTTACGGTGATTTTTATGACGGAAAAGTAAAATCAAAGCTACAGTCGTTAGATAATGTTTGGTTGCTTGGAGGATTTCATTATGCGGAACTATTAATGATATGCGAAACGTTTAAAGTTGGGTTGCTTCCATATAGACAAGAAATATATCATGATGGATCTCCTTTAAAGCTTTATGAATATCTTCGGTATTGTAAGCCTGTACTGACATCCATCGATTATGAGCTGACGGACGAAAGGTTTATTGTCAATTATCGAAAGAAAGAGGTAACTGATGAAACTTTGATCCAGGTAATTCAGTTATCCGGTAATAAAGGTATAGCAGAGTTGCTTTCTGACGACGATTATTTTAGTAAGCCGCTTAGAGAGATCGTTGTTTCCTTGATAGGTGGCGGTTAAAGCAAGTAGATCGCTCGTCGTCGCAAAAAGGTTCTTGGTGCGTTTTAATAAAGTGTCTAGTCCGAAGCGGAGATTGGTCTGACGTTGCTTGCGAGATGCTCTGCTAGTAATGCTGTGAGTTTCAAATTGATTGCCGAGGTTAATAAATGAGGATAGCCATAATAGGCATTGTGGGGGTGCCAGCGTCCTACGGTGGATTCGAAACGTTAGTTGAAAATTTGATTGAGGATGACACCTTTAGTTACACGGTTTACTGCTCCGCTTTGCACTATCCAGAGAAAATCGTGAGCTACAAGAACGCGCGATTAATATACTTGCCTTTTAGAGCTAATGGCATTCAGAGTGTCATCTATGACGTCTTCTCGATGTTTCACGCTTTGTGGTCCGGTCACAGAAACTTTCTGCTATTAGGGGTATCTGGTGCGGGTGTTCTCCCGTTGGTACGTCTACTTTTTCCAAATATCAAGATTGTAACTAATATAGACGGGCTGGAATGGCGTCGTCAAAAGTGGAGCGGTTTAGCGAGGCAAGTCCTAAAGTTAGCGGAGCGACTGGCAGTAAGATTTTCCTCCATAGTCGTTGCCGATAATCAAGCTATTGCGAGGTATGTTGAGGTTGCCTATGAACGGAGCTGCGTGACGATTGCCTATGGCGGCGACCACGCTGTTACTCATACGATGATAGTTCCGAGCGCGGAATGTTCGAAAGATAAAGATCCGTATGCTTTTGCTCTTTGTCGCATTGAGCCGGAAAATAACGCACATATGATACTTGAGGCATTTGCGACAGGTAAGTTAAACCTCGTGTTTGTAGGTAATTGGCAAGCTTCAGATTACGGAAGGGACTTGCTGCGGCGTTACTCGAACGTTCCGAGCATTGAAATGATCAAACCGATATATGATCTTCACACATTAGCCGGCTATCGAAGGAATTGTGAAGTCTATGTTCACGGGCATTCAGCGGGAGGTACCAATCCTTCGCTGGTAGAAATGATGCATTTCGACAAGCCAATAGTAGCTTTTGATTGCGTTTATAATAGAGCAACACTAGATGATTTAGGACAGTATTTTTCATCGGTGTCTACTTTATCTCGTATCTTTGAAGAGGGTGTTATCCATAATGATGGTGTGAAATTTGGTGATCTCGCAAGATGCCGTTACACATGGCGTATAGTTCGAAAGCAATATCGAGAATTATTTTATTCTGACGAAGAGTGTGTCAACGTATGATTCTGGATGGTGTTCATTGTAAATTGAACCATTCTTTGGATTTCAAAAAGTGATACAAAATCCTTTTATATTTAAAAAAGTGGAGGTCTTTGATTCGCCCCTCAGAATTTGGTGCTAGGGCTCGCGGTGTTTTTTTCAATTTGGCACTTCTTAAGAAGACAAACGTTTATCTTTTTTTGATGAG
>MDTB01220579.1_pt1 | contig 15866 bp, 9 predicted proteins | sample 811161 | NCBI WGS metagenome assembly MDTB01 (sample SAMN05326650, study PRJNA326480) | marine metagenome | isolation source: seawater | place: Mediterranean Sea | collected 2009 | reverse complement strand
GCGAGGAAAGGCGAACTGCAGCGGATGCGCTGGGATAACACAGATCTTGACCAAAAAATTGCTGAAGTGGGGACAGACCATAAGACGGGACGCTACCGCACGCTCATACTGTCCGACGATGTCGTCTCGGAGCTTAAAACCTACAAGCGGCATAGGCCCAATGCGTTAATTTTCTGTGGAGCCAATCCCTATCAACCTTATGACGAACGGCGAGAATGGAGACGACTACGAGCCGACCTTGGGCTGCATGATCTTCACTTCCATGATCTGCGCCACATTGCAGCGACACGCATGCTGAAAGCGGGCGCCTCAACACTGGCGACATCACAAGTGCTGGGGCATGCTGACACCAGAATGTTGGCTCGGCGCTACGGCTCCTTAGAAACCATCACGCTTAAGGACGTTGTTGAAAAAGCGGCAGGAGGTCTCAAATGAGTAATGACATACCTGAGGGCTTCCGCGATTGTTGGACGCTGTCATTAAGTCTGCACGGTTGTCGGTGGCTATCTCATGATGGCGTGCTGACGGTTAACGTCACCGAGCGGATCACTCGTACGGCCCGTGAATTTGTATCCAAGGAACTGCGCCATCTGGGTCGGGACGATCCTGCCGATGATGCGCTGTTCGGTGCGCTCTTGAAGACAATCAATATCGACGCTATCGACGCAGCCACTCTGGATAAGGACTTAAATACAGCACTGATCGAGCTGATGGACGCGCTCATTGGCGGTCCGAACTTGAGTGCAGCTAATCTCGCCGAGCACACCAGGCTGTTTCAGCGTCTGGGCCGCAGCATTCACGATCAATCAGACAACAATGATCACTCGTCAACGTTGGGCACATTGCCGCCACACCTCAGCCAAGCCGCCAACCTTAGAACCGCCCTTTTGTATTTTTTGATCAAAGGTTATTTCGCTGACAGGGTTACATTTCCTAACAAAGTGCCACAAAAAGAGGCCCCAAGAACGATCGATCCTGTGAGTAATGGTCCTTATCGTCCGGACTTAGATGACCTTACAGCCAGTTACATGCCCTTGTTCCAAGATAAGCTTGCAGCTCATCTCTCAGAATCGGTTGAACCTTTCGCTCTGGACGACCCTAGCCTTCTCGCAGACCTCAGTAAGCGAGTGAGGCGAGAGGACATCTTCCCCGGCACAAAAAACACGAGCCACAAAGATACCCAAAAGTACTTTGGCAAGAGCGCTCCAGAACGACTTCGCGAGCGTGCCATCGTTCACTTCATAACTTTCCGAGATCACTAAAAAGTTCACCGGAGTACCGGCGAACTTTTATCCCCGTTTCACTGCGTTAATGGTCAATGAGCCGTGTATGTGCTCGTGCCGCAAGACAAGAACGTGTCCACTCATGGAGCGTAAAGTGAAGGAACTCAAAGACGAAGACTGGATGACCCAAGATGAGTGGTATCAAACACGAGGTGTAAAACTCTTTGCTAACCGGTCCCGCTGGGACTGGTTTTTTCGCAAATATCGAACTGAAATCGTCACGGCCGGATGTGTCGGCATTTTAGGACGGAGGGTAATTGTCAGGCCCTCTTGGCTTGAACAGGTTATCGATGACCTTGCAGTACACGAGGCAAACGCAAGGCTTTCCTCACACATTCAAAGATCCACTTAGAAACTGGGGGCCCATGGTCCTAGATAAGTGGTTCGTGATTCTCGTCATAGGGTTCGTGCTCTTTGGTTGGGCTGCACCTCTCGCCCTCGGACTGTACATCCTTCTCGCCGACACAGGTGTGTGACACCACTTTTCGTGTGTGACACCACTTTTCTTAACGTGTCACACGTACTTATGTCTTTGATTTACTTGACTTTTTACAGGTCTTTTTACCCCGTGTGACGTGTGTGACACCTCAGCTAACTTAGTACAGAAACAGTTTCTTATTTTTATAGTTTCTGTTTTTTCACTTAACTTTTTTAGCTTTTGCTGTCACACCTGTCACACCAACTGTATTTGTCTTTGTTTATCAATGACTTACACGACTCCGCTTGGTGTCACACATGCGTCACACATGCGTCACACGAGGTGTCACACGGACCACGAATCACGGTCCACGATCCTTGACTCACTCGTTCCTCGCTCGTTAACCGAAGAGTTCGAAGAATTTTTTATCAGAAATTTTTTTGCAAAAATTATTTACGAACTGCTCACACACTTTCTTCCCCGCCGTCAACTGGACCAACCCCCTTCCCCCGATTACGAATCATGAACCTTGTTTCGTGTTTCGTGGTTGGAACCTTGTCCGGCAGTAACCCCTATTAACCATGATTGGGGGTCACATTTGCTGGAATAAGAAAAATAGGCAGGTGCTTACGCTAGAACAGTGCTACCGAGGAAAGCCAGAGTGCACGGACTTAACCACAGGTCTGCAGCTCAATTAGCTCCAGCTGAGGTCCAATCTTCATCTGTTTAGCTACTCGGCTACTCCGATTGGATCTCAAGGCAACAGACAAGCCGCACTTCCTCCAGGTCAATTCTTGGGAATCGCTCAGGCTGTTCAAAAGGCTCTATTCCTGTTGACTCTACGGCCTCAATTAGCGCATGCGCCTTCGCGGAGGCCGATTCGAACTGCTGCTTCCAAACCTCACCTTTTCTGAGCTCGTACGCGGTTATTGCCTGTGTGCGAAACAACCAAAAAGCCTCTAAAAAGAAGCTCTAGTTTTACTATTTTATTCGCCTTGCAGGTCCACTTTTTAGCCTAAATGACTACCAGCTATAGCTTACAGTAAGTCCAATCCTACGACCGGGAACAGGGAAGCGCTGGCCGTAGCCAGTAGGCCTACCGCGCACCAGCGCTGTGGCCTGAGTGCCGCCGCCGCCAAGCAGCGCTTCCTCATCAAACACATTGGTGGAGAACAACTCAACGCTCCACTGATCTGCGCGCACTCCCAAGTACAGGCTCACCAGAGAGTAGGAGTCAAGTTCTTCTTCCAGCGTCAGGCTGTCGCGAACGCCTGTGTAGGTGTAGAGAACCCGTCCATAACCCTCAAAACTGTCGAATTGAACGCTATATTCGCTATTGATACTGACCGTCCAGTCCGGGAAGGAACCAATGGCATCGCCGCCAACGTCACACCGTGCTACGGGCTGCCCTGTCGGAATCACAGGTGCGCCATTGTCATCGAACTCACTACAAGGAAGCTCGGTGCCATCGGAGAACTCGCCGTCGGAATAACTGAGGGAGCCTCCTAGGTACCAGTTTTCGCTGAGAAGCGCGGTTAGGTCCATCTCCGCCCCCCATACTTCAGCGTCACCGTTCACCGTAAGTCCAGTGATGTCGATATTGCCAGTTGCACCACGAACGCTCAGAGCGTTGCGGCGGGAAATATAGTCATCAAAATCCTGATAGTAGAGTGAGCCGTTCAGCCTCAAGGCTCCCTCCATCGAGGTGCTCTTAAAGCCCAGTTCGTAGGAGGTACTGTCTTCCGACTCAAATATCAGGAGGTCCTCGGGCATCACCGTCGCGGTCACTGTCAAGCCGCCGGGTCGCCAACCAGTTCCAACCACCGCATACATGTTCAAGTCATCACTTAGAGCATACTGCAAGGCAAACTGACCCGTGACAGAGTCATCACTCTCATTTTTCTTGCCATCGCTCAGAACTTGCTGAAGCAAAGTATCCGCAGGCAACGTAGCGGGAATGGTTTGAGGGGAGAAGCCCTCTGTGCCAGCAACACTAAACAACTCCCGATCCTGATCAACCTCCTGGTAGCGAAGGCCTACATGCAGAGTCAAGGCTTCGGCGAGATAGAACTGGTTGTGAGTAAAAAGCCCCCAGCGCCGGACATCTGCGGGGAAAACCAACTTGGTGCTGCCGCTCGCGCCGAACGGGGGTGCGTTAGCTGCTGCGGGGATTAGAAAGTTCTCCTGGCTGAAATAGACATCCGAGTTTTCGTAGTAGGCTCCCAGCATGTAATTCCAAAGATCGCCTTCATTACTGGCAATGCGTAACTCTTGCGACCAGTCCGTACGGTCGTCAATCGCAACACGACGCGCCACGTTTGCCGGGTTGGCATTACCAAGAGCATTATCAAAGCCCCTTGTCGATTCGGTATCGTGATAGCCAGTCACCGAGGTGATGGTGTGAGAATTCAGGTCCCACTCAAGCACCAGTGAAGAGTTCCAGAACTTAGCAGTCGTGTTGTCCTCCATGCCATTTGCCAGACCAAACACCGCACCGCGCCGATCGAACGCACCTAATTCTCGCAGCACTCCATTTGGATCCTGCAGCCCCGGGATCCCAGTGGGGGCGCCCTCCAGGCCAAAAATATCGTCGTTAACACGTTCCAGGTACTGGACCGCCAAGTCAACGCTCAGGCTGTCCGTGGGTAACCAGCTAAGACTGACACGGCTGGCCTTGGATTGGTCCTGGGTGATGTTCCCGTTCACATCATTCTTGATCTCGTCGAGGTTACTCTCGTCGTACACGCCGGCGATCCGCACTGCCAATTCACCAGGGATCAATACAAAACTACCTGCCACCTGTGTATTCACGCGATCGTTATCGGCGACCGTGGTCCGGATTCCACCTTCCATTTCGTCCAAATTGGCCCGCGCCGTGTGAATGTTTATGGCCCCAGCGGGTGAGGTACGCCCAGCGAGGCTGCCCTGCGGACCACGCAGCACCTCGACACGCTGAATATCGAACATCTGCTGGAACACCGCGTTGGAATCCACGATCGCCTGGTTCCAATAGGTGCTAACTGTAGTTTCCGCCGCGGAGTTAGGGTTGTAATCTATACCGCGCAGGTCAATCCGGCCGCTGCGCCCGTTGAAACTGTTGATGTTAAGGCCCGCAGTCAATGCATCCAGGTCGGTAAACGAGAACACGTTGAAGTTCTTGAGGGCATCGCCATCGATCGCGTTGACCGTGGATGGGATATCCTGAATTGACTCGGAACGTTTCTGGGCGGTAACAAAAACCTCTTCCATCGCTACCTCTTGAGCAAGGGCAAGCCCACTACTACCAAGCAGCGCTGTAGCGATGGCCATTGTGAGGGAGGTGGTTAAATGGTTGTAGCTATTCTTATAGATCACGGCAGACTCTCCAATACACAATTGATAGCGTTATGCTATCCAGTGTATTCAGAGTGCCGCTTTTCCAAATATCCTATTCGGACAATCTGCTTTGTCCGCGACCACGTCAACGACCCGTCTTATTTTGCAAACAGCGCCTCACAACCAGTCCCAGACAAGAGATTATCTAGACGCGCCTTGTCAATCTCACCAAGATTATCGTAGCGCTTTTTCAGCCATGTTAGGCATTTGGTCTGGTACACGAAGGCTTCTTGCACCCAGGGTCTTCCGTCCAGCTCACATTCGAGCATTTTATTGCCGCTTGCCACTGCCTTCGCATTTTCCAGCATGAAAGGCACAAACAGTCGACCCACTTCACACAGCAAGTCTTTGAGGGTCTCGGGGGGCGCATCCAGATCAATCCAATCAGCGTCATCGACCTCCAATCCCGAATGATCCTCCATGGCTTCTGTCCATGCAAAAGCACGGGGTGAGATACGCCGAGAAATCGCTTGAGGCGTAGGATCTGTCAATACGAGCATAGTCATCTGGCCAAAGCAGCCATAGTCGCCCGCACCCGGACGATTACCTAAGAGAAACGGCTGGTTCTGGAGATGACGATCAAACACGTCCAGATAGCGTTCCCAGCTTTCTTCGATAAGAGAGCCGGTTGTTTCATTCGACCCGACCACACCAATCCGCGAAATCTGCCGCTCGGCAAACATGCCGGCAAACGCCTCCGCCTGCTCCCGTGTGCTTGTCATATTCATGGCATAGGCCAGATAGGACGACGAGGTCTGTATGTCCGCTGGCTTTGACCAACGAAAATGAAACATACATTTGGCCAGCCACTCGTCGCCAAACTCCTCCAGCAACGCGTCGATCACGGCCAGTGCCGGATCCTTTGGCCGCACAGCGCGCTCCGGGTAGCCGTCCTCCAGGCGATTGATAATAGGCGTTGTATCGACCACCGCCTCCGTCAACTCACCGTTGTGATCTGGTAATACAACATAGGGAATAAGTGGCAGCGGTGCAGGCGGAAGTGCTTTTGACTCTACCCCCCCTGCCCTGACGAATTGATAAGGAATGCGCCGATAACGTAAAAGCGCGCGCACTTTACGCGTATACGGGGATACCGAGCTGCCTACGAGTCTCAAATCAGTCATCATCAATCCGTTGTAATAAAAGGGCTCAGTTTGGAGCTACACTAAAGCGAGGCACGACGGCGAATTTCTGCCGCTACCAACCACAAGCGGTCCTGCCCCCAAACTTCCAGGTCAGGCTCACCCTCGGGACCACAAAGGCGATAGGAAGGCACCCCCCACAGCCCCATGCCCTCCACCATTTCATCCTGGTGTTTTTCTATGAACGGCTTCCAATCTTCACCACCAAGGTGCTTCAGAGCCTCAGACCAATTCAGCCCTACCTCTTCTACCGCTCGTTTGATATTCATCTTTTTGTGTAAACCCTTGCCTTCTGCGAAGGCATAGCGCATCAAGGCACTTAGCAGCTCTGTATCCTTCCCGAGCGACTTGGCCCAGGGCATTAGTGAGTAGGACTGCCGGGTAGGCTCGCCGATCGTTATTACCGCGTTTCCAAAAGGCACCCCCAAAAATTCGCTCTCGCGCTTCACATCAAAGAATATATAGTTTGCTTTCGCTGGCGTGGCAGGAACCCCCCGCATCACCATGGGCAGAACAGGCTTGTGGTGGAGGTTTATCTTGCACGCCCGACTGAGCTCGATGGTCTTATCAAAAATCATCGCGGAATAGGGACTGTTCAGAGAGGGGAAGAAATGCAAATGCAGCCCGCTGGCATCAATACCCGCAACATCCAGTTCAGGCCGCGGTGCAATATAGGGCTGACCTGGCTCTTTACACACACTCAATTCACGCAGGCGCTCCTCCAGGTGAAACAGCCGGTCAACGCCCCAGTACCACTCGCCAGCATAGTAGAGCATTGCGCCTGAATAGTGGTGCAACTCCGCCAGGCGCGCAGACCCTGCCTCCAGAGCCGCTTCAGCTTCTTGCGCAGTCACGTCACCCCAATCGATAGGCCCACCTGACCACAAGCTGGTGCTAATGCCTTCAACCTGATTTAGAAAATCCTTCGGCCCAAGTTTCGTCAGCGCTCGATTAGCCACCTGCTGCAATTCAGGCTCAGGCACCACGCCAGCATCATCGGGAAAGCTCAAACCATAGTGCTGCGCAATCAATCCGCAGTCACGGCGAGCCCAAACCGCCAGCTTTTCATCCTCAGGCTGACTGCGGCCGCCGGTTGCGCGGATAAGATGCGGCACAACCTCGATGTCATAACGTTCGGCAAACTGCGCAACTACCTGCGCCATCAGGTGCGAATAGGGATCGTCCACCTGGTGGAAATACTCCACTACGTGAGGTCGCCCCCCGGCCTTGCGTTTCTTCTCTTCTGCTGCTCGCTTCTTCGCTCTCCATTGGGCGTTTGCAAATCGGCTAAATCGCTTTGACAGGAAAAAACGGAGCAGGCGCGGCGGGTCAACGAAGTAGGAGGCGGTGGGATTATTCTCTGGTTCAAGCATGTCGGGAGTCTATTGGCCAATAATTATGGAGACGGCTAGTCGGTGTATGTCTGTTGCATGCGGGACCAGGCTGAGCCTCTCCTCCTAGTAACCCGCCTCAGCCGCCAGAATTTTCTGATAAAAATCAGCATCCAGCACCCGATATTCACCGCTGCGAGGGTGACGCACATACACGCGGTCTTTACCCAGCTTGTCCAGGTGATAGGCTTGCTCGCGCAGCTTCCCCTTCAGCAGCTTAAAGGTCACGGTGGTTTCAGTCTCCTGCTGCAGGCGCACGAACACTGGCCGAGCATAGTCGGGCAACCGGGCATCCACCAGCGCGCGAAAACCGTCCAAGTCAAAGTCGGAATCAGCATCAAGGGTAAAGGCGACCATCCCCGCTCTGCCCTCGGTGCCGGGTACTTCTACGCCATAGACATTCGCCATATTGATCTGCGGGTGGGAATTCAGTACCTCCCCCACCTCATTGGTTGACACATTTTCAGCACGCCAACGAAAGGTGTCGCCGGTACGATCGACAAACTGGTAGTGCTTGAGGCCCATGGCAAAGCCAACATTGATTTCGCGCACAAGATCGCCGGTATTAAACCAACGAGCACCAGCTTCCTTCACGTTCTCAATGATCTTGTTGTTGGTCGCCTCCGCATCGGTGTAACCATCGAACGGCGTTATGTCAGTGATTTTCCCAAGCAACAGCCCCGGCTCACCGGACTTGGCCAGCTCACAAAGTCCAGCATCGTCCCGCACAATGGCTTCTTCATTCACATCGTACTTGACCAATGCAACCTCGACCGAGGTGGTGCCAATAGTGCGGTCCTTATTCAGAAGATTAAGAAAAGTGACATTGCCTTCACTGGAACCGTAAACCTCGCAAATGCGATCCACGTCAAAGCGGGACTTGAACTCATCCCATACGTCTGGCCTTAATCCGTTACCCACCATCTTCTGCAGGGGGTTGTTTTTCTCGGCGTCAGTGGGAGCCTGTGTCACCAGATAACGACACAACTCTCCCACGTACACGAAACTATTGGTCTGCCAGGCCTGTACCTCACTCCAGAACTTGCCGGCTGAGAAAGTACGACGCAGGCAAACCGTGCCGCCAGCGGCGATAAAACCGCACAAACCGGGTCCCAGGCCGGTGATATGGTAGATCGGTAAGCAAAGGTACAGCCGGTCTCCTGGTTTGGGTCGCAGGGTAAGTTTGCCCAACAGATTGGCGGCAGTGACCAGGCGCTGGTGCTTGTATGTTGCGGCCTTGGGTAGGCCCGTTGTACCGGAAGTGAAAATGTACAGCGCCACATCACCGGCGAGGATACCCGGAGTTTCTGGCAGGCCTAGATCAGCATGCCCCTGCATGGCCTGACTAGCATCCATCGCCCAGTCGGGGGCTTTGCGATCCACAGCGTCTTTCATCCAGAAGCAAGACCCATGACCCTGGCCAAAAGGCAAGCCAGGCAACTCGGGCGCCAGGACATCGGCACGCTCGTCACCTACAATACAGTGTTTGGCGTCGGTCACTTTACAACAGTGCACCAGGGCTTCACCGCCCAGGCTATTGTTGATGAGTGCCGCTGGGGCACCAATCTTGACAAGGGCCAACAACGAGATGACAAACTCGGCCCGATTTTCCATGAACAGGGCGACACCCTCGCCTTGCTTCACACCCTGCGCCTTTAATAGATGCGCCAGCCGATTGACTTCCTGGTTCAGCTGCGTGTACGTCCAGCTGCGCCCCTCGAACTCCAGGGCAAGCAAGTTACCGTGCCTACGGACCGACTCTTCAAAGATCACCCCAAGGGAAATCGCCTCGTCGAGTGCGGGCAGTTTGAAGCCAATGGCCGCACGAGACTGCCGTATCTCGTTCAACACCCTGATGACTTCTTTCAAACTGGCAAATACTGACATGGGTTAATCTCGGGTTAAGTCGATCCAGGTCGGCGAAGACCCGGTGCGTTCCTGCAATGTTCCCGTCAATCGTGTTTTCATTGTCATACTCGAGACTATTTGCACTGCGCGGTTTCGTTAGAGCCGCTTCAACTGGGGCGGTTTCCAGCTTCGCTCAATCATTGCTTTCTCTGGACCGTATACTCTCAATGTAACTCGAGTGTAGGACTCACCCGCCGGCAACCAGTTGCCAACCATTCCCTCAGGCGGTTCGCCACCAATCAAAATCCGCAGGCTGCCATCGTCTTCGTAGATCAAGTCCTCTGAGTTACCGCTGATGGCATAGCGGTCATAGTCGTTGAGCATCAGGTTGGCGTCCTGGTCGTAAACTGTGAGTGACCAGAAATATCTTGCCGGCGGAGTTTGTCCAGGCGGGAAGTGGAGTTCGTAAGTATGTTTGCTGGTAATGCTGTCGCCGTTCTGATCTTTATCCCTGCCCATATACATGGCTTCCTCTGCATCATTGGCGACGATGCCCCGCATCGACTGAATAGCTCCGCGTATATAAAAATTTCCGTGAACGCCGGAGCGCCCGAAGCCCACTGGTGGCACACCCCAACCGTTGACCCTTTTCTCTTCAGGGGTGGCATAGGCGCGCATGATCATGATGCCACCGAACACCGCCTTGGCTAAGCCGGCTTTCTCATTGTCCTCAGCCTGGGATACATCCTGATCCGGACCAATATGTAAATCAGCCCAATCTTTCAAATAGCGCTCATCACGCTCCGGTACACCATTAACGGTCATCGCGCGATTGACGTTATTCCAGAAAGACATAGGGTCAGACATCACCATTTTTTTGATGTAACTCACGACATCAGTTTCAATTAGTACTTCACTCAGATCGCCGACATCGGGAACAGGTGGGTGCGCAGGCCTGGGTGGATTGGCTTTACCCCAGTCGCTCAAGCCAACAATCCGCATTTTTGACTGGATTGCCGCTACCTCTACCTGATCACTGGGGTCATTGAAGTCAGCATAAATTCTGGCCATGGCGTAGAACCATGGCGTCGGATTATGGGCTACGAACTCCACGTCGTCTGGTAAGTTTCCATGCCAATCTGGCGGCACGATGGCGTAGTTTCCGCCACCGTTGCCGTGGAGGCGCTTGCTGATATAAGCAAAGTTGTCTGAATCAAAACCCGCCAGTTCAATCGCAAAATATCGATGACCCGGAATCTCCGGAACTGTAATAATGATCGGCTGTTCTTTGGCGTATACCCAGGCTGGTGAGTAGAGCGTATCAGCATTCGGGGCGCCGCCGTCGCGATAGTTTTTAGGATCGACAAACGTCGCATGCCAAAACTTGTTTACCGCGTCCAGCGGCACTTGCTGACCCTCTGGCGCTTCAAGCTGACTCCACTTGTAGCGCAGCACTGTGTTCAAATAATAGGGAAAAGCGTAAATCAGTGCGTCCACACCTTTTGTGTAGGCATATTGTTGGCGCCAGTCTTTATTGAAATTGATCTGCCAGTAACTGCCACCAGCTACAGCTAAGGCCACTACCAGGGCAGTCAGAACTCTTATCGATCTTGATTTCATTTTGTCTCTACTCTTATTAAGAGAGAAATCATAATCACTGGGACCAAAAGCTATGTATCGTTTTCGGACGCTCTTCAGTTTCACCGCTTGCGCTGGCCATTACGCCTGTCGACTTCTGATGGATAGATTCGCTGTCCGCAAATGATACATGGGCGGTAGGCCAAGCCTCATATACTGGTCGCTGGTCGCTGGTGCGGGCTGTGGGCTCTGGGCTCTGGGCTCTGGGCTCTGGGCTCTGGGCTGTGGACGATAGGCCCTCAGCCGGATGCTAAGGCCTTTCCGAAAAAACAACGCCTGCAGAACCCAATAGAATTTCGCACCCAACGGATACGACACACAAACGAGCAGAAGAAAACAGGCAGAGGGATTTCATGTTCTTTCGAGTGATTTACAGTTCTGCTGTGTTAACGGCTATTGCATTAATCAGCGCCTGTTCCGGCGACCAGGCGCAAAAGCGCCATGAAGCGAATCAGTATCTTCGCACTACGAACACAGTTATTCCCGCGGATAATGAGATCATCTCATTTCCCGCACTGCCCGAGATTAATGCAGATGGCCGACAGTTCAATGCGGATCGAAATGCTTACTTCGGCGACCTGCACGTACATACAGCTCTCTCATTTGATGCCGCTGGCTTTGGCACCACGGCCACACCGGCGGACGCCTATCGCTACGCGCAGGGCGAGGCAATCATGCACCCCAGCGGATTTGAAGTACAACTGGCACAGCCGCTGGATTTCTACGCGGTGACGGACCATGCGCAGATGCTGGGACTGATTAACGAGGCGGCAGACACCAACACGGCATTCTCAGAATACGAGCTATCAAAGTCCTATCACGGCATCAATGACTCGGTCGATGGCGGCTTGTTCGATATCGTAAAAAGAAACCTTATCTTCAACAATTTCCGCAGTGATGTTGTCGCCAACCTGCTCGATGGAACCTTCAACAGCGATGTTATCAACAGTGTCAGCAATTCCGCGTGGGTCAAAACCGTTGAAGCGGCAAACGAAGCTTACCGGCCTGGTCAGTTCACCACCTTTGCAGCCTATGAATACACCCCCTCTACCGAGGAGTTAGGGAACCTTCACCGTAATGTCGTCTTTCGCGGTACAGACAAGCTACCCGCGGTGCCTTTCTCCCGATTGAACAGTATCAATCCCGAGGGACTTTGGAACTGGATGGACGACCTGCGCGAGCAAGGCATAGAAAGCCTGGCGATTCCCCACAACAGCAACGGTTCCAACGGCGCGATGTTCGCGTTTACTGATTGGGCCGGGAACACCATCGACCAGGAATACGCCGAACAGCGCATGCGCAATGAACCTCTGGTCGAAATCACACAGATCAAGGGCACGTCCGACACTCACCCATTACTGTCACCTAACGACGAGTGGGCCAATTTCGAAATCTACCCCCTGCGCGTTGCCACAGCCTTGCCCAGCGTTGCCCCGGGTAGCTACGTACGCGATGCGTGGCAACGGGGTCTTGCCACTGCGGCAAACAATAACGCCAACCCCTACAAGTTCGGCGTCATCGGTTCCAGCGACACACATACGGCAGCGGCGCCATTGGAAGAGGACAATTACTTCGGCAAAGTCAGCATAATGGACGCCACCCCGGAAAGGAGGGGCTCAATTCCCGCAAGCTTTCTCTACGGCACTCTGATTAAACTTGGGATGCCTGACATGGTCGAGGAGGTTGATGGCCAAACCTACCTTAACTTTCCTGGCTACAAGTTCTGGGGCGCCTCTGGCATTGCCGGAGTGTGGGCAGAGGAGAATACCCGTGAAGCCATCTACGACGCGCTGCGCCGCAAGGAGACCTTCGCCACAAGCGGTACTCGCATCAAGGTACGTTTCTTTGCCGGTTACGAGCTCGATAAGGTGGCGTTAACCAGCCGAGAATTAATCAGTACCGCATACGAATCCGGCGTCACCATGGGCGGCACATTGCCTGTCGACGCGGACCGTCGGCCCACATTTTTAACCTGGGCGGTGCAAGATCCCAACACAGCAAAACTACAACGTGTTCAAATTATTAAAGGCTGGCTTCAAGACGGCGAACATCGGGAGCAGATTTATGATGTCGCTTGCTCTGACGGCCTGAGTGTCGATACAGATACCCACCGTTGCCCTGATAACGGCGCAAAAGTGAACCTAGATGACTGTTCAAGAACCGCCAATGTAGGCGCGAGCGAGCTCCAAACATTATGGCAAGATCCTGATTTTGTGCCAGGGCAAGAAGCCTTTTATTACGTTCGCGTACTGGAAAACCCGGTGTGCCGCTGGTCGACGTGGGATGCTATTCGATCTGGAGAAAAACCTCGCCCCGATTTACCGGCGACTATCCAGGAGCGAGCATGGTCGTCGCCTATCTGGTACAGCGCATCTACCGATGACAACAATTTTGTGCATTAGGTCATGGCTCGCCGGGTACAGGGACGCCATCTTCCTGCTGTTAAGTTTGGGCTGGGTAAGCTGCGTTGGCGCCGAGGCGGGCATTGATCACAGACCCAATATTCTGCTGATCCTTGCTGACGATCTGGGCTATTCAGACATCGGCTCCTATGGCAGTGAAATCAGCACCCCCAACCTGGATCAGCTTGCAAATAACGGGTTGCGCTTCAGCAGTTTTTATACGACAGCCAGCTGCGCGCCCACCCGAGCCATGCTGTTAACCGGTGTGGACAGCCATCGCGCCGGTGTCGCTAACATCAGTGAAGCGCTGACACCCGAGCAAGCCCACTCGCCGTTTTATCGCGGCACCCTCAATCACAATGTCATCACGATCGCGAGGCTCTTGAATGATGCGGGCTACGACACAGCAATGTCTGGAAAATGGCATCTGGGCTATGCCGACCCATCATTGCTGCCGATAAACCGTGGCTTTAAACAAACGGTAACCATGCCTTTTTCCGGCGGCGACAACTGGACCCAGCAGTCTTATGTTCCTCACTATGACAAAACACTCTGGCTTGAAAACGGTAAAGAGATCGCCGTGCCTGAAGGTTTTTACTCTTCTAAATTTATCGTCGACAAGGCTATCCAGCAGCTAGAGAACAATCAAAAAAACCATCAGGAGCAACGCAAACCCTTCTTCTCTTTTGTTTCTTTTCTGGCCGTACATATTCCAGTCCAAGCGCCTAAAGAATTTACCGAAAAGTACATTGGGAGCTATAGAGATGGCTGGCATGCACTGCGTAAAAATCGCCAGAATGCTGTTAAAGATCTGGGGCTAATACCTGCCAACGCCTCCATGAAACGTATGGCAGCGACAGACGACTGGGATGATCTTTCTGAAGAGGAAAAGCGTTACAGTGACAAGCGCATGTCCGTGTACGCGGGGATGGTGGATGCTATGGATCATCACATTGGTCGCCTCATTCAATATCTGAAAGAGTCAGGCCAATACGACAACACCGTCATCATCTTCACCTCTGACAACGGTCCAGCCGCAGGCGATGTGCCGCTGCTCTGGATAAACGCTCTGGGATACAACCGCGATTACGAAACATTGGGCGAGCGCTACAGTTACGGCACCATTGGGGCCAGTTTCGGCAGCGCGGTCGCCTCACCTCTTGGACACTATAAATTTCATTCCGGCGAAGGCGGCATTCGGGTTCCTCTCATTATCAGTGGGCCACAAGTGGCAGATTCACATCGGGGTCGCATCAGCCACAGCAGAGCCTTTGTCAAAGACCTGGCGCCCACCATTCTTGCTCTGGCAGGCACCCACCATCCCGGCACGCAGTACAAAGGCAAAGCCATTGAAGCCAGCACGGGGAAAAATCTGCTGCCTGTCATCGCAGCACAAACAGATTCTGTCTATACCGATGAAGATGTCATCACCTATGAGATAGGTGGAAACGCGGCGCTCATTAAGGGTGACTATAAAATCACCTTAAACCGGGGCGGAACAAACGATGGTCGTTGGCACTTATACAACATCACAGAAGACCCGGGAGAAACGGAACCACTGGAAACTGTAGAGACAACTGTATTTTTCGACCTGCTCGCCGAGTATGAAACCTACGCCAGAGAAAACGGAGTGATACCGGTACCGAAAAACTATTATCAGCCAGCTCAGATTCTGCGCAATGGTCTGACAGCCAGATTTAAAAATTCTGTAGGCTCCCCGACCGGACAACTGATCACATTGATTTTGGGTGCCGTGATAATTCTGTTGATGACCAGAAAGTTAACAAGACGATCGCTAACGGCCTGACCAGATCGGCGAGGACCAGGCTCGCTCCTGAATGGTTGCAGGCACATTTTGGGGAGGTTCTGTGCCCAGACGAATGGCGTCAAAGCTTGACCAGCGACAGGTCGGGTTCATTAACACGCGCACATAGTAAAAAGCACTTTGATTCGGATCGTAATCCGGGTCGCGCCAAACGGTTTTCAATTCACTAGCACCGGAGCCTGCACTGTACTGGCAGGTGGACAAATCAACGCTGGCGCCATTATCAGGGCAGCGGCCGGTGGTCGGATCAACTTGCAGGCCATCTGCGCAGGCAATATCGACCACGTTTTCATGTGTCTGGCCCGCATCATCGATCCAGCCTTTCACCATTTGCACCCGCTGCAGCGGCGCGTCAAGGGGATCCCGAATCGCCCAGACTATGAACTCCGGAGACTCTGCCTGTTGGCCGGTGGCTAGAACCGACCCCATTGAGACGGCCGTCGCCTCCAGATGTTGCACCACACCCGGATCGTCGATCAACGCTTCATCAATGCCCCAACCGGCATAAAAGCGCAGCGCGATGCGCGGACCGGAGGTGGCATAG
>MDTB01121997.1_pt1 | contig 15866 bp, 16 predicted proteins | sample 811161 | NCBI WGS metagenome assembly MDTB01 (sample SAMN05326650, study PRJNA326480) | marine metagenome | isolation source: seawater | place: Mediterranean Sea | collected 2009 | reverse complement strand
GAGTGAGTCATAGTTATAAAATCAATATCGAATGGACCTAATCTTATATTGCCATTTAATTGAATAATTTTAATGTGGTTAAAAATATCTATTTTTTTTTCTTTAAATTTTTCTTGAATAAGTGCGGCTGTAAATGGCGTGGCGTAGATTTTACATTTTAAACTTGGCCAGATGTGAGCTACAGCACCAATATGATCTTCATGGGCATGGGTAAGCACTATTCCTAATAGATCTTTTTTTTTATCTAAAATAAAACCTGGATCAGGATATATTAGATCCACTCCGGGTATGGACTCATCAGCAAATGTTACTCCCATATCAACTATTATCCATTTTAGATTATCTTCTTTTCCATAAGCATATAGGTTCATATTTGCTCCAATTTCACCTGAACCTCCTAATGGACAAAACAAAAGTTCTTTTTCACTCATAATTTAATTTGCAAGTTTAATTAATCCTTTAATTGTTAAATCTTTATCTATAGTTGATCTTACCTTAATTGAGCTTTTAAATAAATGAGCTAAACCACCAGTCAAAATTACACTATATTTCTTTTTGGTTTCTTTCGATATCAAATATATTAAATTATCAATTAATCCAGCATAACCCCAATAAAATCCTGATTTAACTGCTGATGAAGTATTTTTACCAATTACAAGTCTTACCTTTGATAAATTCACTTTCGAAATTAAAGATGCATTTGAAATAAGAGTTTGAAGAGATAAATTTACACCAGGTGCAATTATCCCACCTAAATAGTTTTTTTTTACCACAACATCAAATGTTGTTGCAGTGCCAAAGTCTATAATAATATAATTTTTATTTTTTTTACAAACACTAATTGCATTTGCTAAACGATCAGATCCAACTTGTTTTCTATTCACTTTAATATTTAAAAAATTTTGAATTTTAGTTTCTTTTAACTCAAATATTTTAATATTATATTTCTTCTTAAAATATAATCTTATCTTTTTAAATGTTGAAGGTACTACGCTACTAAATATACTTTTTTTAAAACTATAATCTTTTAAAAACTTTAATTTTTTATCCATTACTTGGTAATTCACATCTGCTGTTCTAATATTAAATCTTTTTAATATTTTATTAGAATTTACAACGCAAATTTTTGTTTCAGTATTACCTATATCTCCAACAATTTTTACTAACATAATTTAAAAACTCTTTTCAAAGTTCTTTTTAATAACATTATAAACTAGGTTAATACCAATCTTTTTTTTGATAAATTTGAAGAGATAAGTAGTTGGATAGTTCGAAATATTTGGGCTTTTAATTAAATTTACTCCTATTCCAATTATCAAAAACTTGTATTTTTTATAAATTATTGTTTCTTGTAAAATTCCACATACTTTTTTGTTCTCAATTAAAAGATCATTGGGGTATTTAACAAGTATTCTTTTATTAATAAATTTACTTAAAGATTTTTTTACCAAATTACAGTTCTTCTTTGTTAAAAATTTTAATGAACTGTGATCTTTTATTTTAAAATATATACTTAAAAACAAATTTCCCTTAATTGATATCCACTTTCTTCCATATCTGCCTCTGCCGTTTTTTTGAAGAGTACTAATAATAATTGTAGGTTTTAATTTATTTGATTTGATCAGTTTTATCGCCTTGTTATTTGTGCTGTCTACGCTTTTAAATTTTAAAACTTTAAGTCTCATTTCAAAAAAAGGAAACTACTAAATTATTAAGTAGTGAAGGGTAAATAAAGAAAGTAATCAAAAATAGACACGTTGCAAAAACTATTCCATTTAAACTATTGTTTTTTACTTCATCAAATTCTATTTTTGTCTCATCAAAATATATAATTTTAATTATTCTTAAATAATAAAACGCAGATATTACTGTCGTAACCAGTCCTATAATAGCTAATGCGTACATCTCATTTTCGATTACAGACATAAATATATAAAATTTTGCAAAGAACCCTGCTAAAGGAGGTATACCTGCTAAAGAAAATAATATAATTAAAAATGAAATTGATAGTAGAGGTTTTTTCTTTGAAAGTCCTGATAGATCATCAATGTTTTCCGTGTAAGATCCATTTTTCTTCATATGAAATATACAGCTGAAAGCACCTAGATTCATAGCCGCATAAATTGTTAAATATATCAATGAGTTGGCATAACCATAGTCAGTGCCAGTTGCAACACCAGCTAATGCATAGCCCATATGACCGATAGAACTATAAGCCATAAGTCTTTTTATATTTTTTTGTCCAATGGCTGCTACTGCGCCTAAAATCATTGAAGCAATAGAAATAAAAATAATTATTATCTGCCATTGATCAATAATGTTTTTAAAAGGCGTATCCATAAATCTTATAATTACTGCTATTCCTGCTATCTTTGGAACTATTGCAAAAAAGCTTGTTATTGAAGTAGGAGATCCCTCATACACATCTGGGGTCCACATATGAAAAGGAACAGCCGAAACCTTAAATGCAAGTCCTACAATGACGAAAACCATCGCAAAAATTGCTCCTGTATTTTGGGCGTTTAAATTATCTGAGATCACTTCAAAGTTAGTTGCCCCAGTAAATCCATAAAGTAAAGAACAGCCATATAACAATAGCCCAGAAGCAAGTGCGCTTAAAATAAAATATTTTAATCCAGACTCTGATGATTTTAGATTATTTCTATCAAATGCCGCCAAAATATAAAGAGATAATGATTGTAACTCCAATCCTAAATAAAATAGAATAAGATCATTAGAGCTTACCATAAAAAACATACCTAACACTGATAGTAAAATTATAATTGGATACTCAAATTTTGAAATTTTTTTCTCTTTTACATATTGTTGTGAAGATAATAACACTAAGAAGCATGAACCAACTATTAAGAGTTTTACAAAATTAGAGAAAGCGTCTTTTATAAACGTATTTGAAAATATCTTTTCTGTCTCCAAGCTTGAATTAAGTATCAATATAGATGTAATAATAAGTATCAAAAATGATAGCTTTGAAATTAAACTGTAACTATTTTTAACAAATACGCCAAGCAATAAGGAAAAACATATCCCTAAAAACAAAAATATTTCTGGATTTAAAATATAAAATTCATTCATTAATTTTCATACTTATCTGATTGTTTATTTCACTCTCATAATACGTTAACAGATCGTTTACTGAAACACTCATTGTTTTAATTAAAGGATCAGGAAAAAATCCAAAAACTATAACTGTTAAGATTAATGATCCAAACATGATTCCTTCAGAAATATTTAAATCTTTTAATTTTTTTACATTTTCGTTTGTGATTTCTCCAAAAATTACTCTCTTAGCAAGCCAAAGCATATAAGCAGCTGCTAATATCACACCAATAGTAGCAATTATTGCTGCTAAATAATTTACTTTAAATGTTCCTACTAACACTAAAAACTCACCCACAAAACCACTAGTACCTGGTAAACCTAATGCAGCGAGCGTAAAAATAATGAAGATTAAAGAAAATTTAGGCAAAATATTCACCACTCCACCAAATTTATTAATTTCTCTAGAGTTCATTCTATCATACAAAAATCCAACACATAAAAATAGTGCTGCTGAAATTAATCCGTGGCTGATCATTTGAAACATGCCTCCTTCAATTCCTTGTTTAGTAAAACTAAAAATTCCAAGAGTAACATAACCCATATGAGCAACTGAAGAATACGCAATTAGTTTTTTCATATCATCTTGCATTAAAGCAACTAGGGACGTGTAAATTATAGCAATTATACTTAATGTAAAAATCAAGGGTGTAAAAAAATGGGAGGCGACTGGAAACATTCCAATTGAAAATCTAAGAAATCCATAACCAGCCATCTTTAACAATATTGCTGCTAAAATGACGGAGCCTGCCGTTGGAGCTTCAACATGGGCGTCAGGAAGCCAAGTATGCACCGGCCACATTGGAAGTTTGACAGCAAATGAACTTAAAAAAGCTAACCATAATAAATATTGATACTCGATCGGGATTTTAATTTTGTAAATCTCAGTTACATCAGTTGTCCCTGTAATCCAATAGATAGCTATAATTGCTACAAGCATTAATACTGAGCCCAATAAGGTAAAAAGGAAAAATTTAAATGCAGAGTAAACTCTTTTTGAACCTCCCCAAATACCAATAATCAAAAACATTGGTATTAAACCTGCTTCAAAAAAAAGATAAAATATAACTAAATCTAAAGAACAAAAAACTCCTATCATAAAAGTTTCTAAAATAAGTATGGCAATTAAAAACTCTTTAATTCTAGTTTTTACACTATTTATACAAGATAATATGCATATTGGTGTTATAAAGGCGGTCAAAACTATAAATAAAATTGAAATTCCATCAACACCTAATTTAAATTTAATGTATCCACTTATCCAATTTTTTTCCTCGACAAATTGAAATCCTGAAAAACTACTATCAAAAGAAAACCACAAAAAAAGGCATAATACAAAATTTGCAAGACTTGTAAAAATTGAAATATATTTAGAACTTTTGTCATTTGATGTTTTAAATATTAAAATAAAAAAAGCTCCTAATAGAGGTAAAAAAATAATAGATGACAAAATTGGAAAATTCATTAGTAAATAATCAAATAAGTTATTAAAGCAGAAAGTCCTATTAACATTACAAAAGCATAATCGTAAATGTAGCCTGTCTGAAACCTAATTGCTTTGTTAGAAAAGTACTTAATCAGCTTACTTAATCCATCAGGGCCAAATTTATCAATAATTCCTATATCTCCTTTTTTCCAAAAGTAAGTGCCGATTTTTTTTAAAGGGGATATGAATAAAACTTCGTATAGTTCGTCAATATACCACTTGTTAACTAAAAAATTATATAATGGAGTATTAATCTTTTTAAAACTCTCCAAATGTTTTGTCTCTTTGATAAATAGATAATACGATATGGGAATTGCGATTGTTACAAGAGTTGGAGTAATATAAAGTATGAAAAACGGTATCTTATCATGTTGAAATTCTTCTAAAAAGTAAATTGAGTTTTGCCAAAAATTTAAATTATCATGTCCGATAAAAAGTTCTTTAAATAAAAATCCAGCTCCAATTGCTCCAATTCCTAAAACAATTAAGGGAAAAATCATTATCAGGGGAGACTCATGCGTCTTTAAAATTGAAATATTGGTATTATTATAATCCCCGTGAAATGTTTTGAAAAATAATCTCCATGAGTATATCGAAGTTAAAAATGCAGTTAATACTCCTACAACAACGGCGTAATTTCCAATTGTGGAGTTTTTTAAATAAGCAAATTCTATTATAGCGTCTTTAGAATAAAAACCAGATAAAAATGGAAAACCAGTGAGTGCTAAAGTTCCAATTAACATTAGCGTCCAGGTATAAGGTATTCTTTTTTTCATTCCACCCATTTTTCTAATATCTTGTTCGTCATTTAAAGCATGAATTACAGAGCCTGCGCCTAAAAATAGTAATGCTTTAAAAAATGCATGAGTAAATAAATGAAACATTGCTACATGATAAGCTCCTATACCTGTTGCGAAAAACATATATCCTAATTGACTACAAGTTGAGTAAGCAATTATCTTTTTAATGTCGTTTTGGACCAGCGCCACTGTTGCAGCAAAAATTGCCGTTATCATACCAACTACCGCAACTAAATTTAAAGCAAATTGAGATAATTCAAATATAGGTGAGCATCTTACCACCAAAAAAACACCAGCGGTAACCATAGTAGCTGCATGTATCAGTGCAGATACTGGGGTTGGACCTTCCATTGCGTCTGGTAACCAAGTATGTAACAAAAATTGAGCAGACTTTCCCATTGCTCCTATAAATAAAAAAATAGAGATCAAAGTAATTAAATTGAAATTTCCCCATAAAAAATTAATATTTTTTTCTGTAAAATTTGGTGCCAAAGAGAAAACTTCATCAAAATTAATTGTCCCAAAGAAAAGAAAGATCAAAAAAATTCCAATTGCCAATCCAAAATCTCCAACTCTATTAACTATAAATGCCTTTATTGCTGCGCTATTAGCCGAGTTTCTTTTATACCAAAACCCTATTAGTAGATAAGAACAAAGGCCGACCCCCTCCCAACCAAAGAATAATTGTAAAAAATTATCTGAGACAACTAACATTAACATTGAAAATGTAAAAAGAGATAAATAAGACATAAATCTAGGTTTATGTGGATCATGACTCATATAACCAATAGAATAAATGTGAACTAGTGCTGATACACTTGTAACAACTACTAACATTACCGAGCTTAAGGGATCTATTTTTATAGACCAATTAGCTGTAAACTTTCCAGAGTTAATCCACTCGAAGATTAGATAGTTTCCATAATTATTATGTATAATTCCTTCGTAAAGAATTAAAATTGAAAAAAGAGCAGACAAGGAAACGAAAAAACAGGAAGATATCTGAGAAAAAACATTTCCAAAACTTTTACCAAAATAAGAGACTATTGCTCCTAATAAAGGTAAAAAAATAATTGCGTATTCCATTTATCCTTTCAACTCATGAATATCTTCTACTCTAATTGATCCTCTGTTTCTGTAAAAAACTACTATAATAGCTAATCCAATGGCAGCTTCAGCTGCAGCAACTGTCAAAATTAACATGGTAAATATCTGTCCTAAAATATCACCAGTAAAAATTGAAAAAGAAATTAAATTAATATTTACTGCGAGTAAAATCAGTTCTATAGACATCAAAATAACAATTACATTTTTTCTATTTAAAAAAATACCAATTATCCCTAAGAAAAAAATTATAGCTCCAAGCGTTAAATAATGACCTAAGCCTATTTCAATCATCTATTTTTACTCCTTTATTAAATTCAATATCTTTTAATTCGATGGAGGTAGATTTCTCTCTTGAAATTTGATTAAAATAATTTTGTTTTTTTAAATTTTCTCTTTTTTTGTATGTTAATATAATCGCACCAATCATAGAAAGTAACAGTATTACACCCGATAATTGAAAATAAATTATATAATCTGTATAAATTACATTTCCAATTTGTTGTGTATTAGTAATATTTTCATCAACAATTAATGTTGAGGTGCTCATAATATCGTCTTTATATTTCCATCCACCAATAACCACTAAAAGTTCTAAAAAAATTAAAACACTTACAATTATTCCTGAAGGGATATGAGTAGATTTTTTACCTATAAACCATGATTGTTTTTGTTGGGCAACATTTAACATCATGACAACAAACAAAAAAAGGACAGCTACTGCTCCTACATAAATAATTAACAGTATCATGCCTAAAAACTCTGCTCCCACCATAATAAATAAACATCCTACAGAGATAAAATCTAAAATTAAAAAAAAAACAGAATTTATGGTGCTCCTAGAGGTAATAACCATCAAAGCTGAGAATATGGCTATTAAAGAGAAAAAATAAAAAAAAAGGGAATGGGTTATCATTTATCTATAGATTTTATCTAACTTAATATTTTTTGAAAGGACGGTCTCCCATCGATCCCCGTTATCAAGTAACTTTTTTTTATTGTAATATAGTTCTTCTCGAGTTTCTGTAGCAAATTCAAAATTTGGTCCTTGTACAATAGCATCAACTGGACAAGACTCTTGGCATAATCCACAGTAAATACATTTTAACATATCAATATCATATCTTGTTGTTTTTCTACTTCCGTCTGATCTTTCTTCAGATTCGATAGTGATAGCTTGAGCAGGGCACACAGCTTCACAAAGTTTACAAGCTATACATCTCTCCTCTCCATTAGGGTACCTTCTGAGTGCATGTTCTCCCCTAAATCTTGGACTAATTGCTCCTTTTTCAAAAGGATAGTTTATTGTTTTTTTTGATTTAAATATTTCTTTTAATGCTTTGATTAAAGCAGTAATGAATTCGATTAAAAATATTGTTTTTAAAATCCTACTAAACTTCATTATATTCCTTTATTAGGTAACATGTCAAAATAGATCAAAAAACTAGCAGTTAAAACAACATAAATAAGTGAGAAAGGTAAAAAAACTTTCCAACCCAATCGCATTAATTGATCGTACCGATATCTTGGAACGATTGCTTTGACTATTGCAAAAATAAAAAATAAAAATAATATTTTTAGTATCATCCAGATTGGTGATGGTACTATATTAAGTGGATATATATCTAATGGAGGTAACCAACCCCCTAAAAAAAGGATTGAACCCATCGCGCACATTAATAAAATGTTTGCATATTCGCCTAACCAAAACATTGCATACATCATTCCAGAATATTCAGTTTGATAACCAGCAACCAGTTCTGCTTCGGCTTCTGGTAAATCAAACGGTGGTCTATTAGTTTCGGCTAATGCAGAAATAAAAAATATAATAAACATAGGAAAAAGAGGTATTACAAACCAAACATTTTGTTGAGCTAATACTATGTCTTTTAAATTCAAAGATCCTACGCATAATAAAACATTTATTATAATTATTCCTATAGATACCTCATATGAAACCATTTGGGCAGCAGATCTTATAGAGCCTAAAAAAGGATATTTAGAATTTGAAGCCCATCCTCCCATTATTATTCCATAAACTCCTAATGAAGAAATCGCAAAAAGATATAGAATTCCAACATTAATGTCAGCTAAAACAAATGACTCACTCATTGGTATTACTGCCCAAGATACTAATGCTAAAGTCATTGTAATAATCGGCGCTAATATAAAAACAGTTTTATTTGCACTCGCAGGTATAATCACCTCTTTAAATATATATTTCAAAGCATCCGCAAGAGTTTGAAGTAAACCAAAAGGACCTACTACGTTTGGTCCTTTTCTTTTTTGTACCAAACCCCAAACTCTTCTGTCTAACCAAACTATCATAGCGACTGAGACTAATATTGGGATCAGCAAAAACATGATTTTATATATCTCACTCAATAATATTTCTAAATATTCCATATTAACTTCCTGTGGCTTGACTTATTTGATTTGATCTAATTCTTCTGCAATCACTCATCGTTTTTGAAGATCTTGATATTGCATTTGAAAAATAATAATCTATTTTTTTAATATCAATTTTCTCATCAAAAAATTTTATTTCTTCTTCTTTAATTTTTAAATTTTTATTATCAACTGGCAAATCATTGATTTGAGAGAAATTTTTTATCTGGCTCAAAGTTTCTTTTCTTAATGATAAAAAACTTTTAAATAATTCGTTATGATTCATGCTTTCTAAAATTAAATTAAATATCGACCAATCTTCTTTTGAACTTCCAACTGGATAAGAGGCTTTTCTACATTCTTGGACTCTTCCCTCTAAATTTGAAAATAAACCATTTTGTTCTGTGTAGGCTGGGCTTGGTAATATTACGTCTGCAATTTCAGCGCCTCTGTCTCCATGGCTTCCTTGATAAACGATGAATTCTTTATTCTTATTAAAATTAAGATTGTCTGAACCTAATAAATAAAGAAATTTAAAATCTTGATTTTCAAGTTTTTCGAAAAAAGTAAAATTATTATCTTTATTATAGTTAATAATTCCTAAATCTAGCGAACCAACAGTAGAAGCATTTTGAGGCAATATATTTAATGAGTTCCATTTCTCATTAATCAAATTATATTTTTTTAAGAACTTTTTAAATTCCTCAAAAATATATTTTCCGCTTTTAAGTTCTAAAGCAGACTCTCCAATAATTATCATTGGCTTCTTAGAGTTTTTAAGCTGCTGACTTATTTCGTTTTTACCTTCTATAATATCTTTTATAATTAAAGTATTGTTTCCAATAATTTTGTAATCATAAGTAAGATCCCCTGGATTTCCAACAGAAAAAATTTCTGTTTTATTATTTACAAAAGATTTTCTAATTCTAGCGTTAACCATAGTTGCTTCATGTCTTGGATTGCAGCCAATTAATAAAATTATATCTGCTTCTTCAATTTTTTGTATAGAGGTATTAAAAATGAAATTCATTTTATCCGTAGGATTAATGTAAAATTTCTTTTCTCGAACTTCGTAATTTTTACTACCTAATTTATTTAGAAATAATTTAAAGGCCAAAGCAGTTTCAAGACTTACCATATCTCCAACATGTCCAGCTATTTCAAATGGTTGACATGAAATTAATTTTTGTCTTATCACTTTAATAGCTTCTTCCCAACTCGATTTTTCTAATTTATTATTTTTTTTTACGTAAGGTACATCTAATCTTTGTTTTAAAAGACCATCACAAGAGTATCTAGTTTTATCTGAAATCCATTCTTCATTAATTTCTTCATTTAAACGTGGTAAAATTCTTTTTACTTCCCAACCATAAGTATCAACTCTAATGTTAGAGCCTACAGCATCCATTACATCAATTGACTCTGTTTTTTTTAATTCCCACGGTCTTGCTTCAAAAGCATAAGGTTTTGAAGTTAGTGCCCCAACTGGACATAGATCAATAACGTTAGCTGACAATTCAGAGTCCATAGATTTTTCAAGATAAGTAGTTATCTCCATATTCTCACCTCTTCCTATAGCGCCAATTTCAGGCACTCCAGCAACTTCGGTTGCAAACCTTACACATCTCGTACAATGGATACATCTTGTCATCTGTGTCTTAATTAATGGGCCCATGTATTTATCTTTTACATCTCTTTTGTTTTCTAAAAATCTAGATTTATCAACACCATAATAAAGTGATTGATCTTGAAGATCACACTCACCTCCTTGATCACATACTGGACAGTCCAGTGGATGATTTGCTAATAGAAATTCCATTACTCCTTTTCTAGCTTTTTCGACAAATTTTGTATTTGTTTTAATTTTCATTCCTTCAGTGGCTGGCATTGCACAGGAAGCTATCGGCTTTGCAGATTTCTCCATTTCAACCAAACACATTCTGCAATTGCCAGCTATAGATAATTTTTCGTGATAACAAAATCTTGGTATTTCAACATCGGCAAGTTCACAAGCTTGCAAAACTGTCATACCTTTTTCAAAATCAACTTCTTTTCCATTTATAATTATCTTAGGCATTGTCTTTCTCCAAGGTATGTTGATCCACTAAGTATGGTATATTTCTTTTTTTTTTGATAAGAGGATCATTGCTACATCTTTTTTCTATTTCCTTTTTAAAATGTCTTAATAATCCTTGTACTGGCCAGGCTGAACCTTCTCCAAATGCACAAATAGTATGGCCTTCAATTTGTTTCGTAACATCTTCTAATAAATTAATGTCACTGTGGGTTGCGTCTCCCTTTGCAGCTCTATCAAGAATTCTCCACATCCATCCAGAGCCTTCTCTACAAGGAGTGCATTGTCCGCAACTTTCATGTTTATAAAATCTTGCTATTCTTGCCATACAAGAAACGATATCTTGATCTTTATTTATAACTACTATCCCAGCTGTTCCAAGACCGCTTTTATTTTCAATTAAAGTATCAAAATCCATAGTTAATGTTTCGCATATTTTTTTTGGCAATAATGGCATTGACGAGCCTCCTGGAATTACTGCTTGTAGGTTGTCCCATCCACCAACCACGCCTCCTGCATAATTTTCTATAAGTTCTTTAAGTGGTACTCCCATCTCTTCTTCAACATTGCAGGGATTATTTACATTACCGGAAATACAAAATATTTTTGTACCTGTATTTTTAGGTTTTCCCATAGATGCAAACCACTTGGCACCCCTCCTTAAAATAGTTGGAACTACAGCAATAGTCTCAACATTATTAACGATCGTAGGACAGCCATATAAGCCTACAAGTGCAGGGAATGGTGGTTTCAACCTTGGTTGACCTTTATTTCCCTCAATACTTTCTAACAAAGCAGTTTCTTCCCCACAAATATAAGCACCAGCTCCGTAGTGAATGTAAATATCAAAATCCCACCCTGAGCCACACGCATTTTTTCCCAGAAAACCTTTAGAGTAGGCTTGATCAATTGCTTTTTGTAACCTTTGACCTTCATTAAAGTACTCACCTCTAATATAAATATAGCAAGTATGAGCTCCTACTGCGAAACCGGAAATTAAGCTACCTTCAATTAATTTTTGTGGTTCAAATCTTAATATATCTCTATCTTTACATGTCCCTGGCTCAGATTCATCAGCATTGATTACTAAGTAATGAGGTCTTTTTCCAACTTCTTTCGGTGCAAAAGACCATTTTAAACCTGTTGAAAAACCAGCGCCACCTCTTCCCCGAAGCTCTGAACTTTTAATTTCGTTTATTATCCATTCTTTGCCTTTAGATATTAGTTCTTTAGTATTTTTCCAATCCTCTCTTTCAAGAGCTTTGTCTAAATCCCAACCAAATTCGTTATAAAGATTTTTAAAAATCTTGTTTTCTTTTTTAAGCATGTCCTTCTCCAATAACTTTATTAATTTTTTCAGGCGCTGAACTTTTCCTTCCTCTATAAGAACCTGGTTTAAGCGGTTTATCTTTCATAAAAGAATCGATAATTTTACTCATATCATTTTCATTTAAATCCTCATAATAATTTTCATTTACCTGTATCATTGGTGAATTTACACAAGCACCTAGACATTCTACTTCAACCCAAGAACACTCGCCTTGATCTGAAATCGTATTTTCTTTTTTCGATATTTTTTCTTTACAAACTTTTACTAATTTGTCCGCTCCCCTTATCAAACATGGACTTGTCGTGCATACCTGAATGAAATATTTTCCAACTGGTGCTAAATTATACATAGAGTAAAAAGTAGCTACTTCATAAACATTTATGTAAGGCATAGATAAATATTTAGCTATAAACTTAATTGCAGACAGTGGTATCCAATTTTGGTTTTGTTTTTGTGCCAAATAAAGAAATGGCATTACAGCGCTTTTTCTGTTTTTAGTTGGGTATTTTTTTAATATCCCCTCTGCAATTTTTAAGTTCTCTTCAGAAAATTTAAAATCTTTTGGTTGATCTGTATGTACTTTTTTTAAACTCATCTGTCTACCTCACCAAAAACTATATCCAAAGAACCTAAAACTGCAGGAACATCGGCTAACATATGTCCTTTAATTAAATAATCCATGGCTTGTAAATGTGAAAAACCAGGAGCTCTAATTTTACATCTATATGGTTTATTGCTTCCATCAGAAATTAGATATACTCCAAATTCTCCTTTTGGTGCTTCTACAGCTGTGTAAACATTTCCTTTAGGTACCCGATAACCCTCAGTGAAAAGTTTAAAATGATGGATTAAAGCCTCCATAGATTGTTTCATGTCATCTCTGCTTGGAGGTGAAATTTTACCATCAATTGATTTAATTGGTCCTTTAGGTAACTTTTCCAAACATTGATTAATTATTTTTACGCTTTCTCGCATTTCTTCTATTCTGCATAAATAACGATCGTAACAATCACCATTTTTACCAACTGGAATTTTAAAATCTAAGTCTTTATAAATTTCGTATGGTTGTGCTTTACGTAGATCCCATGGAACTCCTGAGCCTCTTAACATTACTCCAGAAAAACTATGATCTAATGCTTCTTGTTTTGACACTATTCCAATTTCTACATTTCTTTGTTTAAAGATCCTATTATCTGTAAGTAAATCTTCCAAATCGTCTATGATTTTAGGGAAAGATGTACAAAATTTTCCTATATCTTCAATGAGTTTTGTAGGTAAGTCTTGATGAACTCCTCCAGTTCTGAAATAATTAGCGTGTAATCTTGATCCGGAAGCTCTTTCATAAAAAGTCATAAGTGTCTCCCTTTCTTCAAACCCCCATAAAGAAGGTGTAAGGGCTCCAACATCTAAAGCTTGGGTAGTAACATTTAGTATATGACTTAAAATTCTCCCGATTTCGCAGAAAATAACTCTAATGAATTTTGCTCTTATAGGAACTTCAACATCTAATAATTTTTCGGCAGCCAGTGCAAATGCATGCTCTTGATTCATCGGAGCTACATAATCAAGTCTATCGAAATATGGGAGAGCTTGGGTATAGGTTTTATGCTCTATTAGTTTTTCAGTGCCTCTATGAAGTAAGCCGATATGTGGATCAGCTTTTTCTACAACCTCTCCATCAAGTTCTAGTATAAGTCTGAGAACACCGTGGGCAGCTGGATGTTGAGGTCCAAAGTTCAAATTCATAGTTTTTGTTTTCTTTGTCATTTCAAGATTTTTCCTTACTAATATCTTTTAGATAATTAGTTCCTTCCCAAGGACTTTCAAAATCAAAGTCTCTGTAGTTTTGTTCTAATTTTACAGGCTCATATATTACTTTTTTTTCCTTCTCACTATATCTAACTTCATTAAATCCAGTTAAGGGAAAATCTTTTCTCAAAGGATGTCCTTTAAAATTGTAGTCGGTTAGTATTCTTCGTAAATCTGGATGGTTTTTAAACTTTATTCCATACATATCAAAAACTTCTCTTTCCATCCAATTGGCAGAGGGAAATAATTTTGTTATCGATGAAATTATCTTTTTAGTATCAAATTGAATTATTACTTTTATTCGAATATTTTTTTCATGCGATAAGAGTAAGTAAATAAGATTGAATCTATTATTATTTGATGGGTAATCAACTCCAGCAATGTCTACAAGTTGTCTAAATTTAAATTTATCATCAGTTTTTAATATTTGGATAACTTCACTTATCTCGTCAGGGTTTGTTTCAATTAGCAATTCGTTAAATTCTATTTTAGAACTTTTAATTTTACTGGTTAGCTCTGCATTAACTAATTTTTCTAATTTTTCTATGTTAGTGTCGGTCATGCCATTTACCTTTGTATATTTCCTTCTCTTCTAATTTTTTTTTGCAATTGAAGTATTCCATATAATAAAGACTCAGCTGAAGGAGGGCATCCAGGCACATATATATCTACTGGAACAATCTTATCACATCCTCTAACAACAGAATACGAATAGTGATAATAGCCTCCACCGTTTGCACAGCTTCCCATAGATATCACGTACCTTGGTTCTGGCATTTGATCATAAACTTTTCTAAGTGCTGGAGCCATTTTATTTGTCAAAGTTCCTGCAACAATCATCACATCTGATTGACGAGGTGATGCTCTAGGAGCGGCTCCGAATCTTTCAAGATCATATCTAGGCATTGATGTTTGCATCATTTCAACAGCACAACATGCTAATCCAAATGTCATCCAATGTAGTGAGCCTGTCCTTGCCCAATTTATTAGATTGTCCGTTGAAGTAGTAATGAAACCTTTGTCTGCAAATTCTTTTGCAATTTCTTTAAACTCTGGTGGTATTTGATCTATTTTATCATTATTTATTTTCATATTAGTTTTACTCCCATTCAAGAGCTCCTTTTTTCCATTCATAAATAAATCCTACTGTTAAAACTGCCAAAAATGCCATCATCGACCAAAAACCGAAAAGACCTATATTTCCAAGAGATACTGCCCAAGGGAAGAGAAAGGCTATCTCTAAATCAAAAATTATGAATAAGATAGCAACTAGATAGAACCTAATATCAAATTCCATTCTAGAATCTTCAAAAGGTTCAAAACCGCATTCGTAAGCAGATAATTTTTCAGGATCTGGATTAGAGGGTGATGATAAGAAATTTATTGCGATAAAGCCCACGCTTAAAAATAAAGCAATAAATAAAAATATTATTATAGATAAGTAGTCGGATAAAAAGTTATAAATCATTTTTAATCAATACCTACCTCAATACACTTAGTTTGAGGATTCTTATATTAATCTTAATCATATATAACATTTAAATCTTGAGAGTCTAGGATACAGAAGGTAGCACTAGTGTATTGCTAATTGAAAATGATTATCATGTAATGGCGGGAGTGACGGGACTCGAACCCGCGGCCTCCTGCGTGACAGGCAGGCGCTCTAACCAACTGAGCTACACCCCCAATTTTTGGTGCAAAGAAAGTGCAACTAAGCAAGAACTCTGTCACCGCTCTATAATCTTAAACATCAAGATT
>MDTB01023052.1_pt1 | contig 15867 bp, 14 predicted proteins | sample 811161 | NCBI WGS metagenome assembly MDTB01 (sample SAMN05326650, study PRJNA326480) | marine metagenome | isolation source: seawater | place: Mediterranean Sea | collected 2009 | reverse complement strand
GCTGGGTATGGAAGTACTCGACCTCTTTTATCTGCACCGAGTCGATCAACGGGTGCCGGTGGAGGAGTCTATTGGCGCTATTGATCGTCTCATATCTGACGGCAAGGTCCGATATGCTGGGCTTTCTGAGGTCAGTCGGTCGACGCTAAAGCGGGCTGCGTCTGTCACCAAAATCCACGCACTGCAATCAGAGTACTCGTTGTGGTCCCGGCGGGTGGAGGATGGCGTACTCGGTTACTGCAAGACCAACGGTATTGCAATGGTTGCGTACAGCCCTGTCGGGCGTGGTTTTTTGGCGGGCAGTGTCCGCGACATGGCGAAACTCTCGGAGCGCGATATCCGGCACGGGATGCCTCGTTTTCGAGGGGACGCGTTCACAAACAATCTGACAGTCCTCGAGCAAATCGAAATGCTAGGTCTCGACTGGGGGATGACCCTCGCACAAGTGTGTCTCAACTGGTTGTGGTCACGCGGCGATCACGTTGGAGCTATCCCTGGTACCTCAGAACTTTCACACTGGCGGGATGATCAGGGGGCCACAACACCGCTCTCGGACGAGCAGGTTGGCCAATTAGAGAGCTTGCTTAATACGTATCGATTTCAAGGTGATCGGTACACGTCAGAGAAGTTAGCGCAACTCGACTCTGAACGATCAAAATAGACCCCGAATCGCCCCAAACATGATTCTGAATTGGTTCGCTAACTGGTTTCGATGCATCCTTTGACTATTGAACTAAAACTAACCGGAGTCCTAGCTGTGGAAATAGACGAACGTTTCAAAGTGACCGAGCAACTTGAAGGTAAAATGTTGATCAACGGAGAGCTCCGAGGGTCCAATTGTGATCAGTGGCTCGATAGCCACTGTCCCGCCACCCAGGAGCTGATAGGCAAGGTCCCCAACGCCTCAGCCGAGGAGATGACTGAGGCAGTAACGGCAGCCAAGGAAGCCTTCAAGGCATGGAAAAAGACCAGCCAAAAGCAACGCGTGGCATTGATTGAGGAGATCGCGCAGCGACTTGAGGCCCGAGCTGACGAGTTTGCCAAGATCGAGGCACTCGACACCGGGAACACTGTGGGACCCATGACGAATGATGTTCATAAGGCCGTCGAGCGGATGCATTTTTACTGTGGGCTTGCTTACGAGCTCAAAGGAATGACTGTTCCATCGACTCCCGAGAATATCCATCTGACTCTGAGGGAGCCCTATGGTGTCGTGGGACGGATTATCCCGTTCAATCATCCGATTGGCTTCGCAGCGTCAAGGATCGCTCCGGCGTTGATTGCCGGGAATACGATTGTCGTGAAGCCCTCGGAGCAGGCGCCACTGTCTGCGAGCCTTCTCGCTGAGATTTGCGCCGAGGTTGCTCCGCCAGGCGTCATCAACATCGTGACCGGTGACCGTGTGACCGGCGAGGTTCTGGTGAGAGACCCTCGGGTGAAACGGATCGCGTTCATCGGCTCAGTCGCGTCCGGGATGGCTATCCAGAAAGCGGCGGCTGAGTCGGCGGTCAAGCACGTCAGCCTTGAGCTCGGTGGTAAAAATCCATTTATCGTATGTGAGGACGCGAATCTTGATGACGCTATTAAGGCTGCCACCAACGGGATGAACTTCGGATGGCAAGGGCAATCCTGTGGCTCGACAAGCCGTCTCATCATCCACCGCTCCCAGTACGAGGAGCTCAGTAAAAAAGTTGTCGAACGGGTCAAGCAGGTGAAGGTAGGTCACCCTTTGAATACCTCTATCAAGATGGGTCCGGTCGTTTCCGAGGCCCAGTATCAGAAGGTCCTGAACTACATCCAGATGGCTAGCGATGAAGGTGCTGAGCTGTTGCTTGGTGGTAATGCGATGGAGATCGACGGGTGCCCGGGTGGCTTCTTCGTTGAGCCTACAGTGTTCGGTAACGTGACATCTAACATGCGTATTGCTCAAGAGGAAGTGTTTGGTCCCATTATGAGCCTGATGCCATACGACGACCTTGACGATGCGATTGAGATTGCCAACTCGACGACCTATGGACTCACAGCAGCGGTCTGGACCAATAATTACTTCACCGCGATGGAACTATCTCGTAGCATCGAAGCCGGCTATGTGTGGGTCAACGGGATTGGGAACCATTACCGTGGGCAACCTTATGGGGGCTATAAGAACTCAGGAATCGGAAGGGAGGAGGGTCTCGACGAAATGCTCAGCTACACCGAGATTAAGTCGCTGAACTTTGCGATGGGTCAAGCTGAGCGTGCCAAAAATAATTGACGGTGGATGGTGTATCTGGATTGTTCTGAGGCTTAACTCTTGCGAGACCTCAGAATTGTAAGTGAGCAAATGACGATATTCCTAAAAGCCAAAAAATGCGGTTACCAATTTTTCCGGGATCGTTATGAGGACCGCGCCAAGCAGTGAGACTCCGATTCCGATCCAGATCCATATACCGAAAAGCTCGGTTGTCGGATTGAATATTTTGCTAAAGATGACCCTGAAAATGGTCGACGTCCTTTGCATTGGAGACACAATGTAGACCGGCGCGAGTGCGAGCGCGACATACCGTAGGCCCTGAGACAAAAATACAAACAGGGCCGAGAGCAAGAAAAATGGGATATTTTTCTTATCGGTCGCTCTGATCTCGCCGATCAAACCGAACGCGAGGACAATGATAAGTAGTACTAGGGACGCCGCCAGGTGGCCTAGGAATGCACCGTATAGTGCGAGCTGCCACGTGCTGACCTCCAGAGCCAGGGCGATTAATACGGGGCTTGCGCCATAGCAGATGGAACTTGTAATCCCGTAGGCGTAGCCCTCCAGGAGTTTGAACTCGAACTCAAGCTTTTCGACCTTACTCTTCTTCTTTTCCCTTGCTACCGCCAGAGGGCCCACTGTTAGCAGGACGATTCCAATCCACCCTAACCAGTTGATGGACTCGCCAAGTATCCAAATCGCGAGCACCACCGATACAACGACGGTGAATTGCTGAATAGGTCCACCGATATTGGCGCCAACCGCCTTGGTACACTTGTAGTTGGTGTAACGTCCGATTAGGAAGTGCATGACCCCCGCACCGATGAAGTACCAAGCCCCCGTCCAGTCGAGTGCCTCGACATCTGCCGGTGTCAGGAGAACAAGGGAAGTGATCCCGAAGAAGAGGGTTCCGAGGGGGAGGGTGAAGCTGAGCCCTTGGAGTGCCGTACCTGTCAGCACCCCCCGTCGCATCATGACCGCATTGAAACCAAAAAACGCGGCACTCAGGAACGACAGGAAGGACCCCAGTATGATCATCAGGCGTTAACCTTCTCAGCGATTAGCCTCCTTACCCATTCGGCGTCGATGTTGGTGTCAGGGACGTACTCGGGCGCATTCTCGAGCTGCTCGAGATCATTCAAGCCACACATCGAGTACACACGGTTTGTCGCGGAGATAAGTCTCGCCGGACGATCAGGATCTCCGTTGAAGTGCTGGTGGATCGTATTTGGTGGTATATAAATCACGTCCCCAGCCTCCCACTCGAACTTTTTGACCTCGTCTTGCGCCTTCCAGTGGTAGGTATCGGTAATCTCAACGTCACAGTCCTGATGGAGATCGTAGCCGTATCCTTCGAGTACATAGAGGCACTCCTCGGCGAGGTGTCTGTGCTTACCAGAACGGCTACCAGGAGGAATGACCTGCATGTATGCGTCGACTGTCTCCATGCGGGTATTCATCTGCTCATTAATCAGATGCTTCAGGATCCCTTGTGGAGCTAACTCCCAGGGCATCTCGTTTGGGTGGACTACCTTCTTACGTTTAGAGTTTCGCTCGTCAGCAGTGAGCGCTTCATGCAGCGTCTCCTGGTACTTAAGCATGTTCTCTGAGCCCTCAAGCCAGAACTTGGATTCTTGCCACGCCATGATTAGTAGCCTCCCTCTGGATGGTTATAGTCGAGTTCTTCCTCGCGGGGTTCGAACCCTTCTTGGCCCGGCACCGGGTCCTTGTGTCGCGCCTCTACGGTCTGCTGGAATAGCATATTGAGGAACAGGTACATTGGTTTGGTTTTGATTACGAGCGCTCTCGCTGGCTCCGTTTCGCTCGCATTGAAGTGCTGATGGACGCAGTTATTGTGCACAATCGCGACGTCACCAGCGCTCCAGTCATAACGAATATTATCGTGGATCTCGTACCCTTGGCCGTCAAGGATGTAGAACGCGGCCTCGTTGACGTGCCCGTGCTTCTGAGATTTTCCGCCGGGGCTGTACTCTTCCAAGTGCAGGTGAAATGTTTGAGTGATCCCGTCCTTGGGTTCGACGTAGTGGCGTGAGTACGCTTGTGGGCCGTCGACCATTCTTAGGTCGTTCGCTTTCCGCACACGTGGCTGAGACCTGAGGCGCTCCAGTTCTTGCTGAAGGTTATACGCACCCTGGACGCCCCGCACGAAAATTCGGTCGGTTTGATCATGGTATCGAGTCATTTGAAGTCTCCAATCTCTTGAGGATGATGGGTAGTGTTCTTCGCAGGTTATAATCTAGTCAACACTCGTTTTGGACTGAAAGATTAAATCTATATCGGCTTAGGATGGTTTTAATCATGACTGGTTTTAAACGACTTGTGCGATTCTTATGTTTTCGGAATAAATACTACTGATGTCACGTTTTGGGATATACAGCTGGCTGACTGGATTTACGGGCGGTTTTTGTCTTTTTTATGAACAAGTACCCCTCGCTTGGCTCCTTGGATCTATGGTCGCGACCTCGATCGCGGCCGTGTCGGGCCTGCAGGTCGAGACCTACAAGCCACTGACACCTTGGGCACGTTGTGTTCTTGGTGCGATGGTTGGTACAGGATTCGACGCGGTCACGGTCAATGAGTTTCTATCTTACTGGACTACGCTCCTGGTAGTCCCGGTCTTCCTTGTTCTAGCGACATCTATCAATTTCCATGTGTTCAGGCGTGTATTTGGATTCGACGCCTTTACCTCAATGTTCTCGGCGCTCCCCGGCGGGATGGTCGAGATGGTCACGAGTGGCCGTGATATGGATGCAGATGTCAAAACATTAACCATTATCCATTTGATGCGGGTCGTCATAATAGTGATCGGTGCATCGATCCTGGGCTTATATGTTGGGGTCCAAGATCTGCGGATGCAGACCCCATCGCTCTACCACGCAGAATTCGTAGTCATGCACCTTGCGCTGGGGTACGTAGGATGGAAGATCTTCGCTTATTTAAAGGTCCCTAGCGCACCCCTGTTGGGCCCAATGTTCCTCGTGGCCGGGCTACAGGGGTTTGATGTACTGCACCTTGAGCTATTTACGCCCCTTCTGATACTGGCCCAGGTCGCGATCGGTATCGATATTGCCCGGGCGTTCTGCGGAGTGTCGATCGGTTCGATGAAGCATGCATTTTTTGCTGGCATCTCGAGTGTTTTCATAATGTTTCTTGTTTTATCCATCTGTACGTTGATCGTATTTCTTATGGCCACCGATATCCCGTGGGTTCAAGTGGTGCTCTCGTTTATGCCGGGTGGCCAGACTGAGCTTGCTCTGTTGGCATTCGCCCTGAAGCTGGACCTGACATTTGTTGTGACCCATCAAATCCTCAGGATCGCGCTGATTATGTTTTCTCTTCCGATATTGCTACTGAGTCTGAGGCGTCTGGGTCCATCCGATGGATAGAGAAAAAATAAGCTATTTCGCATCCGGTTTTTTGGCGTTGGGTCTTGTCCCACTTACCGCTGTGATCGTGCCACTTTATGCGCTTGGGATCGGAGCGACCCCAGCAGAGGTCGGTATTATCATGGCGATGCGGTCGCTGCTCCCGTTCTTGTTAGCGATTCCGGGCGGAGCTATGATCGACCGTTATGGTGTGCGCGTCGTCGTCGCGCGGCTAGCGTTTGCTTGTGCAGTTCTCTCTATGGTGTATCCGTTTACGACCAGTGTGTTCCACTTGGTTCTGCTTCAGCTTGTTTTTGGTGTCTGCCAGTCGTTTTGCTGGATCGGTGTGCAGACAGGTATCGGTAAGACTTACCGAGGCGATCCGGTTGTCACGAGCCACCTCGGGTTCTGGAGTATGGGCGGGACATTCTTCGGCCCGTTTATCATCGGATTTGTCTGGGATTACTTCGGCACCGACTCGAGCTTTGCCGCTGCCGCTGTGTGGTGCGGTCTTATGAGTATATTGGCTTTACAACTATCTCAGGAGGTGAGCGGTGTAGAGCGCTCTGCGTCTAGACGGCAGGCTGTTAAGGGAGACTACAGTGAGGCATTTGGTCTTCTGCGAGATCCGGTGGTCTTTTATATCATCGCCTGCTCGTCGGTCCGTTTGGGCGCGGTATCTCTCCAGACAAGCTTCCTTCCGGTTTATCTCGCTGAGCTCAAGTTCAGCGCCTCGCAGATCGGGGTCCTGATCGGGATCAGCGCTATATCTTCGGCACTATCAGCCTTTTTGCACGCGGTATTCGTGAGGTGGTGGAGCTCGGAAAAGATTCTCGGTGTTTTTATCGTGTTGGCGCTCATCGCGGTGTCTTCAATGTCCCTGACAGGATCCTACGGTGTCCTTGCATTCCTGAACATCGCTATGGGGTTGGCTATTGGTGTGACTCAACCAGCAATGTTCTCGGTACTTGGGGCTAAGATTTCTAAAGACATTCAGGGACTCGTCGTTGGCCTCCGTACCAGCTCGAACCGAGGTGCAACTTTTTTGATCCCTCTGTTTGCTGGATTGACCGCTGGGATCGTCAGTACCCAGTGGACATTTCTAATTATTGGAACAGGCCTAATGGCACTCATGCTTGTGACGCTGTGGGTCGGCAGAGATAGATTGTAGTCGGTCCATACATAGGTCGTATCGAACCAATAACAAAATTCGATAGCGGATTTGGTTGATTCTCTGGACTGCCAATACCGATGACGTGTACGGTTGGACTAACATCAAATTAGTTGATGGTTAATAATTATAAATCTCAAGGAGAGTAAGCATGCGTTTTCTCACAGCACTCGTTGCGCTAGGTCTAATTGCGTCAGCGCCGGCCCAGGCAGCATTCCCCGAAAAAGATGTCACTATCGTGATTCCTTATGGTCCTGGCGGTGGTTTCGACACGTTGACTCGGAAGTTATCGCCTTACATAGAAGAATATTTTGCACAGAAAGCGGGCCAGAACTTCAATAACATTAAAGTTGTGCCGAAAAATATGCCCGGTGCGTCTGGTAAGAAGGCCGCGGTTTATACCTCGAAACAGAAGCCGGATGGACATACTGTTCAGATTTTCAACATTCCCGGCCATGGGTTACCCTACATTAAAGGCGAAAATCCTGGATATGACATCGAGGCATACAGCTGGTTAAACCGTGTCGGCGGCGATAGCTATGTTGTGGTGGTTTCCAAAGAGGGGCCCTACAAAAAGCTGGACGATCTCGTTAATAAGTCTGGCGACCTAAAGATTCCCGAGCAAGGACCTGGCTCCACCTCGAATATGGCCAATAGAATCACCTGGTCGACGCTTGGAAAAGGTGGCGAATACATCTACGGTTATAAGTCTTCCAGAGATTACACCACGGCCGTTTTACGTGGCGATGGTGATGTCACAATGCTTGCTTCAGGCTCCGCCAAGCGATACAACAAGGGTGGTGATTACAACATCCTCGCGCACTTTGCAGATGAAGTCGATCCGGCATTTCCCGGTGCCGTCAATGGCAATGATATTGGTCACCCGGAACTCCATAGTCTTGGATTGCTCAGAATTATTGCCGGCCCAGCGGGTATGTCTCAAGAAGTGATGGACGAGTGGAATAAGGCCCTGTCTTACGCCGTCAATCACCCAGATATTCAGGCGTGGTCTGCCAAGACCGGAAACCCAGTCAAGGCATACGACACAACAGCGGAAACAAAGAAAGCGTTGATGGAGACGCTAAACTACTTCAAGAAGTTTAGAGACGTTTTCTAGAAGTCTTTCTGTTCGTGCCTTCCGCCGCGGTCGCGGTGGGAGGTCACTGAATTTGTTAATGTCTCTCAACACTTAAATAGGTCGTCGTTGAATGGAAGCTCTTGATCTAGCGGTAATTACAGAGGCGTGGGTTCGTCTTTTTGAACTAGACTCTCTCTTTTACCTGATTCTCGGCACCTTGATTGGTCTCGTCTTTGGTGTGCTTCCTGGGCTCGGAGGTACCACGGCGTTGGCTATCTTGATTCCATTCTCTATGAATATGGAACCCGGTGACGCGATCATTCTGATGGCAGGGGTAATGGGTGTGGCACCCACGAGTGGGGCTGTCACCGCCATTCTTCTGAATACCCCTGGGACGGCCCCCAACGCGGCGACGACCCTCGACGGATATCCACTTTCTCAGCAGGGTAAAGCAGGGTTAGCGATTGGCGCTGCCGCCGCTGCCTCTGGTCTCGGCGGAATTATCGGAATCATCTTCCTGATTGCGATGGTACCCATTACCCGAGAAATTGTTTTGATGTTCGCACCAACAGAATTTCTGTTGCTAGCTGTGCTTGGGCTTGTAACCGTTTCTCTTTCGACCGGCAAAAAGTTTGTCAAGAGCCTGATTGTTGGATTATTTGGTTTGATCATCGCTTCTGTCGGGTATCACGAGGTCACGGGCGAAGAGCGATTTACATTCGGGATCGACTACCTCTGGGACGGATTTAAGCTAGTGCCCGTTATGATTGGTTTCTTCGCGGTCAGTGAGATGATTAACCTCTGGGCAAAGCGTGGCTCGGTAGCCGGGGCAGGCGAGATGGAGGCCATCAACTTTCGGCAGGTCTTGCAAGGCTGTCTCGAGCCGATCAAGCGATGGAAAGTATTGCTGAGAGGGAGCGCGATTGGCACGGGCGTCGGCGCTCTCCCGGGTGTTGGTGGTACAGTGGCCGCTTTTATGGCCTACACGATCGCCGTAACGACTGCGAAGCCCAGTGAACGTGACTCGTTTGGAAAAGGAAATATCGTTGGCGTCATCGCGCCCGAGTCTGCCAATAATGCAAAAGAGGGCGGGGCATTAGTACCTACCCTGGCGTTCGGTATACCTGGTAGTGCCGAAATGGCTGTGTTCTTGAGTGTCTTAATTCTGCACGGAATGGTTCCTGGTCCAACGATCATGACCGAGAGCCTCGATATCATATGGATCTTAATCGCAGCCGCGGCAGCGTCGGGTGTGATCGCATCAATCATCACGATCTCAGCGGCGAGCTCAATCGCCAAGCTTACGTTCGTAGACTCCCGAACGCTTGTTCCGATCGTGTTGTCCTTCGCAATGATAGGGTCTTACTCGCTCGATAACGAGATATATGATGTGTTTACCACGTTAGCTTTTGGCTTCGTGGGTTTCATCTTTATGCGATTCGGATTTCCTCGGATCGCATTCCCTCTTGCGATTGTACTCGGGCCACTCATGGAGACCAGCTATTTTCAGACCTTACGGATCGGTGACGGCACCCTGAGCATATTGTTCGACAGGCCCCAATCGATCGTAATCATGCTCCTGATCGTTGGCTGTGTCGCATATTATCTGAAGGGATTTTTTGCTAAGCCAGATGACAAGGAAGCATCCGCATGAAAATAAAAATCGACCGACATAATATGCTACTGGTAATTCCTTTGACGGGGTTTGCGCTAGGTACCCTCTATGTTGGATCAAGCTACGGCCCTGTCTCTGCTTTTATACCCTTCTGGGCGTCCATCTTTATGTTACTGACTTGCCTGTTTGTTTTGGCAGGTCTCGACAAGCAAGCGGACAACGACGATGGTGGCGATACAAAGGCTAATCGACCAGGTATCCAGAGCGTTCTGAGTGCGGCTGTTTGGATCACAGCGTTTGTAGCCATAGCCTACTGTATCGGACTGATCCCTGCTGCGGTCGCCTATACGTTCTGCTCTATGTATTTGTTCGGCGGGAAAAAGCTGTCGATGGCGCTCGGAGTTAGCGTCGCGTTGGGTTTGATCTTGTTTGGTCTCTTTGAATATGTACTAGAAAAGGAGCTCTACAAGGGTATTTTTATCGAAGGTTTTGCTTAGCCAGAGACTCGATTCAATCTAATTTGTCTTACAGCGGCCTCGAAGCCGAGCTGATTAGGTGCTCCCTCTGATATCTTTTTCCATTATCGAGCAGAGACTGTCCGTGATCTCGGGGTCGATTCCGAACCAAAGCCTCCATGCGGGTCGTGACTGGTGTAGCAGCATCCCGAGTCCGCCGACCGTACGAAGCCCCTTTGACTTCGCATCTCTGATGAGCGGCGTGTCTAGCGGGACATAAATAATGTCTGCGACGATGGCCTCGGGTTGAGCCAATTCGAGCGACAGATCCAATGGAGCCTGTCCAGCCATACCTTGGTTAGTGGTATTTACGACTAGGTCGGTTTCAGCGACCAGTGAGTGCCGCTCTGCCCAGGGTCTCACTGAGATATTTTGATCTTTGAAGATATCCGCGATTTTTTCTGCCCGCTCCTGGAAACGGTTGGTGATCACGATTTCCTCAACACCTTCCTGGATAAGCGCGTAGACAATCGCTAAACCGCCACCACCGGCCCCAAGAATCAGTGCTGAAGTAGTTGTTGATTGCCAGTCTGGGAAGTTGGCGTTCAGGTTATCTCTGAATCCGACCCAGTCGTTGTTGACGCCGAAGAGTGAGTTATCTTGCTTGACGACGACGCAACTCACCGCTCCCATGAGTTTCCCTACCGGATCGAGTTCGTCGACCGTCGCGATCGCCTCTTGCTTCAGAGGCATCGTGAGATTGACACCCTTGAACCCGAGCTTCGGTAACGACTCGAGGGCCGGACCCAGGGTGTCGGGCTTGATCTCAATCGGGATATAGACACCACGCACCTGGTTCTCTTGCATGAGCGTGTTGTGCATCAATGGGCTCCTCGAGTGTGTGATGGGGTAACCCATCACGCCAGCCAAATTAATTTCGGTGTCGCGTGTCAGTTTGGTCATCACTAGCGCCTAGAGCTTGATTGGGGAAAGCTTGGATTTGAAGTGGTTCCAGGTGCGATCGAAGAGTGCCGGGTTCCATAGTTTCTCTCGACATTTCTCGATCTCCTCGGCGGTAAATGCGTACGGCGTGCCGATTTGCATCGCCATGTACTGCCGGTAGCTGTTCTCTTCCAAGTAATTAGCTAACACGAACGCGTCCTGGATCTTTTCACCGACCGTGACCGCACCGTGGGCCTTCATCAGCGCCGCGGGCCGATCGCCAAGCGTATCCGCGAGCCTTCCGGCCATCACTGGGTTGTTGATCGAGTTTGGTGAGTCTAAAAGAGGCAGCGGGTAGACCAAGGTCCCTTGCGCGTAGACCGGTTGGTAGTCGTGGCCGGTCATTGTGAGGAATGTCGACCACTTGGGATGTGCGTGGACGATCGCCTTCAGATCCGGACGGACCTTGTATATCCCTACGTGTAGGTGGAACTCGAGTGGTGGTTTACCGTTCCCTGAGATGACGTTCCCCTCAAAATCAATTTCACAGATGTCAGCGGTCGTGAGGCAACTCCTCTGACAGGAGCCAATATTGATGAGCAGCCGGTTATCGTCGAGCTTTATGCTCGCGTGTCCGTTGTAGTCAATGATGTCGGATGACTCGAGCATCCGGATACAGTCGACGAGGTCTTGCTTTAGCGCTTCCATAATTTGTTACCAGTTATTTTGTGATCTGATCTCGGTTCGCCATAGATTCCATGCGCGCATCCCGGCGGTCTTGTTGATCTCGTCCGCCAATATACCCTCCTCCTGCTCCAAGGCGTCAATCCCGCCATTTTCAGCGATCGAGATCGCAGACAACTGAATCCGGGCGTTGACCTCGGTGTAAACTGCACGGAACACCGCGGTCTGTAGGGAATCACCGGTGGCTACAGAGCCGTGCGCCCTCATCAGAGCCACATGCTTGTCCTCCAGCGTCTCGGCAAGAGCCAAACCCTTCGCGCAGTCACACACCAGCATGTCGGTCATCCCGAACGACTGACGGATGTCGAACACAGGGACGCCTTTGGCTAGGAACGCTGCGTTGTGAAACATCGCCTTCATCTGGTTCTTGATCAACCCAAACGGGATCACCGACGGTGAGTGCGAATGCACCACGGCATTGACGTCTGGACGCATTTTATAGATCTCGCCATGTATAAACCGCTCCAGGAACGAACCACGCCCGCGATCTTCGCAAGGGTCGTTGTCCAGCGTGTATTCAATGATATCGGCTGGCTTAACCAGCGCAGGCGCTAGAGACTTGGCCATCAGGTACCGGTCGGGTGCGGTCGGGTGTCTCATTGATACGTGACCGAACCCGTCCACGACTCCACGTGCCGCTAAGATTCGGGCCGCGGCGGCGAGGTCCGCGATTATGGCTGGATCGACCGCGCCGGCTGATGGGGGGTGTTTGTTTGCCATAGTACCGCCTCGTTAGATGATGACTTTAGTCGAGACACTCGGAGGGAAGATCTCCTCCGGTGTGAACTGTCGGTGGGCTATGCCCTGCTGGTATGAGTAGAGTGCCATCTGTTCCCAGGTCTTTCGGTTTTCCTCGACACCGTAGGGGAACGGGTCACCGTTCATGAAGTCCCGCATGTCTCTGGCGTAGGTCGCAAGCCAGGGTAGCGGGTACCGAGAGATCGCAGGATCGAGGAGCCGCGAGACACTTTGTTCCTTTGACTCGAGGAACGAGTTGTAGAGGTTGCGAGCGACCCACGGGTGCTCGTCATGGACAGAGCGTTTCATCGCCAAGATGTGCATGATCGGCCAGACACCCGTTTCTTTGTAGTACGTCTCTTCCATTTTGATGTAGTCGGGAAACAGTCTCACGATGTCTGGGTGATTTTCCAGGAAACACGTCGGAGGCCGAGCAATAATCGCGCAGTCAATCTCACCGTTGGCCAGTAGTTCGCTGAGAGACTTGTCCTTGATACGCTCGAGGCTAATCCCTTCAGGAAGATTGAGTTCGACCTTTTCCTCCCGACCCGGAGCATTCGCCCCGGCTTGAACCCAGTGGATATCTGTGAGGTCGATACCTTTGTCGTTTTGCATCCAGCCACGCATCCATACCGCCGCGGAGTGGGCCCATTCTGGCGAACCGACCCGCTTTCCCTTGAGATCCCCCACTGTTTTGATGCCGCTATTCTTGTTGACATAGAACGAACTGAACCGGAACAGCCGCGAGCAGATGATTGGTAGCCCGATGATGTCTGGATTTTCTCGAGTAATTTGGGTACTGAACTTTGCAAATGAAAGCTCAGAGATATCAAACTCCCGATCCGCTGTGAATCTGGCGAAGCATTCGTGGTGAGTGAAGATGAACCAATTTAAGTCGACCCCCTCTGGGTTCACGTTCCGGATCCGGACGTCCCGAAAATGGTCGTAGTCGTTGGTGGCGATCGATAGATTGAGCTGTGACACGCGCGGTATACCTGATATGTAATTTTTCTACGTTTAAAGATAACTACGGGTAGGTCGGGAATCTAGTGTGGCAATTGTGTAATCCCAGATTAATTTTAGTGTGGCCTGCGACCCATGCGGCTTGACGAGAGAACTTACCAAGTCGCTCATAGTGATAATGATGTTCGCTTTCATTTTGCATATGGGACTACGATCTGAGAAGTATTGGTTTCCCGGGACTGTGTTTGGTACATCTACCTATAGCAATTGACCTATATGAGGAAACCGAGAAATGAGTCTTAAGGATAAAGTTGCTGTTGTTACCGGCGCAGGACGAAACATCGGGGAGGCGATTGCACACAGATTAGCCGACGACGGTGCGGCTATCGCTGTCGTGGACCTCGACCAGGGGCGGGCTGATAAGGTCGTTGCGGATTTAAGCAGAAAGGGTATATCGACAGCGGCATTTGTTTGCGACGTGTCGAGCCCGGATCAGATCGAGACCACTGCCGGTGAGATCCATGCACACTTCGGGCGTATCAATATCTTGGTGAATAATGTGGCCATCTCAGATAACAAGAATATCTTGGATATCGATCTTGTAACCTGGCAACGCACTTTGGACATTACACTGACGGCGCCGTTTTATTTTGCGAAGTGTGTCGCACACAAGATGGTTGAAGATCAGACGGCCGGTAACATCGTGAATGTGTCTTCGACGACCGGGTACTTCGGACGGGGCAGAGCGATTGCGTACGCCGCAGCGAAGGGTGGAGTGGTGAATTTGACTAGGGCGATGGCGATTCAGTTATCCGACTACAACATCCGCGTAAACAGCGTCGTACCGAACAAGATCGGGTCACCGGTTGGGAAAGATGATTTTGATCCAAGCCGGCCGATCGTCAATCTCCGCAACCGGCCCGGTGTGCCGAATGACCTAGCCAATGCGGTGGCCTTCTTGGTCTCTGACCAGTCGGACTTCATTGTCGGAACAGACTTATTCGTGGATGGAGGATGTTCTGTGATTATGCCGGGTGGAAGTGGCTGATTTTCGTAACTGTTGAGATTAGGTATCAGTTCTAACCGAATTTCTATTATTAACTATCGGAGAAGATTGGGCGGCTGTGGCTTCGTCTGGCGCTGCAACGATTATTCAACGTTACCATCATTTGACGACTTGATCGGCTGGGTTGATTTCCACCGGGAGCCTTGAATTGAGTTACGGTAGAAGCTTTGTCGCCTTTAAATGGTGTTACCCCCACAACATCGTCCGTTACTAGTGATGCGTGGATAATTCATCTCAGGTGTACGTTAATCGCTTTAACCTGCGTGTAGGCAAGCATCTCATCTAGACACTCTTCCCGGCCAAGCCCGGAATCTTTATAGCCTCCGAAAGGTACGCCAGGATAATGATCGCTCGAGTTATTTACCCAGACATATCCAGCCTGTATTTCACGCGACATCCGGAGCGCTTGATTGATATCGTTAGACAGAATTCCAGCTGTAAGCCCATAGTCGACTGAGTTCGCGATTTCAAGCACCTGGTTGTCACTTTTCCAAGGGATCACTGATAGTATTGGCCCAAAAATTTCTTCGTTGGCGATTCGCATATTTGGATCGACGTCGCTGAATACGGTTGGACGGACGAAGTAACCGTCTGGGTGTGGGGATTGGTCAGGCAGGCCTCCGGTCGTCATTTTCGCACCTTCGGCTAATCCGATCGCCAGGTAGTCCCTCACTTTGTTGAAGTGTGGTCCGGTGGTTAGGCAACCCATTTCAGTCCGTTTATCAGACGGAATCCCCAGTTTGAGTTGACTGAATGCCTCGGTAACGCCTTCCACTACATCATCGTAGAGGCTCTCGTGAACCAACAGGCGGCTCGTAGATCCGCAAGACTGACCTGCGGTCCATGTCAGGTTCATACCCTTAACGGCGGTCGCGACTGCGAATTCCACATCGGCATCAGAGCAGACTATCAGTGGATTCTTGCCTCCCAACTCGAGCAGTACAGACTTTATTGTCTTGGAAGCATCAGCAAGGATCGCTTTCCCAGTCGTTGCGCTGCCTACTAGGCTAATATTTCGGACCTTTGGATGTTGAGACAGAGCACTCCCAGCCTCACGGCCACCGTTTACGATATTAAAAATTCCCGGAGGGAAGAGGTTGCCAGCGAGTTCGGCAATCCGTAAAGCGCTCAATGGCGTATACTCGGAAGGTTTTAAAATTACCGCATTCCCGGCTATCAAGGGCGCGACGCTTTTGATGCAGGTGAACATCATCGGATGATTGAATGGAACAATCCTTGCTATGACCCCAAGCGGCTCCCGGACTGAAAAGTTAATGCGGTCGCTTGAGCCCGGGAATGACGCGCCTTTGATTTCTGGTGCAAGACCAGTGAAAAGATCCATCACCGCTAAACTGATCTTGATATCGATCAGCATTCCTTTATAGGGATTACCGGTGTCAATAGCGTCGAGCAATGCTAGTTCGTCACCATGTTTTTCAATCTGACGAATAAATTTTTTAACGCAGGCAACTCGTT
>MDTB01226760.1_pt1 | contig 15869 bp, 9 predicted proteins | sample 811161 | NCBI WGS metagenome assembly MDTB01 (sample SAMN05326650, study PRJNA326480) | marine metagenome | isolation source: seawater | place: Mediterranean Sea | collected 2009 | reverse complement strand
TTTTCTTTGAACAACTAAAACAGATTCAGTTATCACTTGATGGTATATTCGAATCAGAGGAGACACAAGATGCCAAAAAAGAAAGTCAATGATGTAAAAGCAGAGATTAAAAAAATAGTTAAAAAGAAAAAACGAAAAGTTTATTTTGGACAAGAGGTTCAAAACGCAGTTGTTGAATATAACTCATCAACTAATGACAATGAAAGAAATTTAATTTATGGAACAAGAATACACGCAGCTTTTGATAAATTAGCTGAAAATATAATTAATACATTTAAGTTTACTTATTTTGATATGCCTTTTGAAGATGTCAAACACGAAGTGGTGGCATTTATGGTAATGAATATTCACAAATATGACCATACAAAAGGTTCAAAAGCATTTAGTTACTTTTCAGTAGTGGCTAAAAACTATTTGATTTTACATAACAATAACAATTATAAAAAATTAAAAAGTCACGATGGTATGGATGTATTAGATAGAGAAAAAAACCTTAAAGATATGGATTATGATTATGGTTCTTTTACTACCGAAATCGTTGAATATTTTGATAAAAATCTAAACACTATTTTTAAAAAAGATAGGGATTTAAAAATAGGATATGCTATCGTTGATTTAATAAAAGCACGAGAAGAGATAGAAAACTTTAATAAAAAAGCTCTATACATATTAATTAGAGAAATGACGGATGTAGAAACAGCTCACATAACATCAGTTGTAAATGTATTAAAAAAACATTATAAAAAACTTGTTAATAAATATCATAAAAATGGGACTATTATGATTGATTCATCTGGTTCATTTTTTTAACATGTTAAAATAGTATATATTAAAACCCACCAATTCAAAGTGGGTTTTTTTATTTCAGACAATTTCTTACAAATTTAATATTTATATATGAATAAATACATTCAGAGGAGATTGTATGTCAAATGAAAAAGAAATATTCGAGGGGAAAACCTTTCAAGACTTAACAAAAGATATTTACGAAAACACGACAAAGCGTAAAGTTCAAATAGATTTGTTAATATCAGAGATACACGGATTCATTACAACTATAGATGATGTGGTTATGGTAGCTCCTATTATAAAGGAATATATGGATACCGCTGTTAAAAATGATGAACACCTAGTCAAGTTAGCTGGTGTATTACAAAGAATCATATCTAAATCACAAGGTGGTGATGATGAGTCAATGTTACTATCAGAATCAGAAAAAGAAGAATTAATGGAGACACTTCAAGATACTGTAAATGATTTAAATAATGAACAGAGTAGACTTGAAGGTATAAAAAATAAAACAATAAATCCAAATATTACGGAGAGTTAAATGGCTTCAATATATACTACAGTTCCAGGAAAAACAATTAAAGGATTTGGTGGGGTAAAATATCCTGTTCCTTTCTACATACAATTTGTTCCGGGATATACAGTTGAAGTAGTACATTCTGATAGTAGTTTAAGATATAATGGAGCTAACACTATAAATAGTATAATAGCTTTACCCCATATGACAGATAAAACATTTAAAGCACAAAGAACCAACACTGGTGAAGAATATAGGTATTATCCATTACTTAGAGGTATAACCGATGTTCCATCAAAAGGAGATCCTGTGTTGTTATGTACCATAGGTAAAACTAGATATTATATGGGCCCTTTGAATACTGCTAATAATAGTCCTACTTGGAATGATGACCCATCTTATAATCCAGAAATAAATCTTGGTGAGGATGATGTCTTAGGAGAAACCAGTAGGAGATTAGAAAAAGGTGAAAGTCCAAACTTTAATAAAGAAGTTGATTTTTCAAGATTACAGAAAAAAAGAAAAGTTAAATTGGACTTTGGTGATGCTGTTAATGAAACGACAGGTGATACCATTATAGAGGGTAGGCATGGGAGTAGTATAAGAGTTGGTAGTAGAAGTAATAGTGGTTATATTTTTATTTCCAATAGTAGAAATTCAAAAAATGCTTTTGAAAGTATTGGTGATTCTGGTATAATTAGTTTAACAAGAAATGGTACTTTAGCACAACATTTTGGTAGTTACTTCGACCCAAATTTAGATGATGGTAGTGGTCAAAAAGGAAAATTAATACCTGAATTTATTTTATCATCTGATAATTTAGTTGCAGATAAAACTAACAGAAAAATGGGAACTTTAGTTTCAAGTGTTAACGGGAATAGTGATGTTAATGAACATATTTATAAATACGATAAAAGTCAAATATTATTTAATTCTGAACGGATAACTATTAATACAAGACTTGAAGATATTTATATTTCATCACATAACGATATTCACATTGGTTCAGGAAGACATTTAGCAATAACAACTAATGAAAATTTAATCATAGAATCAGAAAAAACATATTTAGGTGACCCAAATAAAAAAAATATGCAATCAATGGTTTTTGGAGAAAAACTATTAGAAATATTAGAAGAACTTTGTGGGACTTTAGGTGATGCACAATCTAATATGTATTTTCCTGTACCATTAGCTAGTGGTGGTGTACCATTAAAAAGTAAAATGGAACAACTTAAATTAAAATTAAAAAATATTTTAAGTGCGAAACATAAGTTAGAGGAAAACTAAACGAGGTATAATATGAAAAAGAAAAAAACAATAAGACAAATAGTTAGAGAAGAAGTTGCTATGGCAATTCAAGAAGTAATAACTGAATTGAAACAACCAACTCAAACAACTAAACCAATACAAGAAAAGAAAAGCTTTTCAAAAAATTCGGTATTGAATGATGTATTGAATGAAACAGCTCAAGATGGTGAATGGAAAACATTGGGAGGTAGTGAGTTCACATCAGATAGAATGAATGAATTAGTTGGTAGGCAATATGGTGATATGATGAATACATCACCACAACAAGTTCCATCAAGTGACCCAATGTCTCAATTTCTTAACAAAGACTATAGAGAAGTTTTGAAAAAAACTGACGAAAAACAAAAACAAAAATACGGAAAATAATTATGGCTATTAATCCATTAGGTTTAAAACAGGGTATAATAAATGCTAAAATAGCAGCTGCTAAAGTTGATTCCCCCACTGCTCAAGTTGACAGTGAAAAGGGTTCTTCTATAGAAGTTGAAGCGGAAATAATAAAAGAAGCAATTGTAAACTTCTTAACAGAAGCTGAATTTAGAGTAACTAAATTAAATGCACCTGTTGTAGTCGAAACACTCAAGACACCAGACCAAGCTGTTGATGTAGAACAACAAACTTTATTAGGGGATAAAGCTCCAATATTGGATGCAATAAAAAAAATACCAGGAGGTGCAGCTTTAATCAAACCCCTCGAATCAGCCTTAAAACAAGCTATAAAACCATTACTTAAAGGTGGTTCAACATTACCTGGCTTAGATTTGGGGAAAGATGATGGTGGTTTAGAGGGTGCTGGTTATGTTTACATAGGAGAAGATCCAGATTCACGGGAAGGTTTTGATGTTGAAGATGAAGATGGACAAAGAGTTTATACAACTGTAAAATTATTTAGAGAAGATATTGAGGGATTATTATAATGGCTATTAAAGACACATCGAGAAAACCTTATATTGAAGACAATGACACTCGTGTAAAAATTGGTATTGATTTACCAATTCGTAGGGGTGATAGTTTTGAGGGATATTTTGCATCTTCATCTACAACTATAGAAGCTGTAAAAAACAATATAAGAAATTTATTAAATACTCATAGAGGTGAACGAGTTTTTCAACCCAATTTAGGTTTAAATTTAAGACGATTATTGTTTGAACATATAACAAGTGATAACCTACTTGGTGTACAAAATGCTATATTAGACCAATTAGAACTTTGGTTGCCCTTTGTTGAGGTTAGAGATATAAAAATTTTTAGAAAAGAGGATGATATTGTAGTTGGTTCAAATGAAATTAGAGTGAAAATTATTTTCAATATCAAACAAGATCCAAATACATTGGATTCAGTTACTATGGATTTTTCTGGACAAATAAACGAAAGTGAATCATTGACAACTGGTGGTTCTTATTAGAGTGGAGATAAATTATGCCAACATATGGTAAAAACAATTTTAAAGAATCAAATGTAAATTATTTAAATAAAGATTTTGCATCATTAAAATCATCGTTAATAAATTATGCTAAATCTTATTTTCCAGATACATACCGTGATTTTAATGAAACATCACCTGGTATGATGTTATTGGAAATGAATGCTTATGTTGGTGATGTACTATCTTTTTATATCGACCAACAATATCGTGAGATGTTATTACCATTAGCAGAAGAAAGAAGAAACATAATTACAATGGCTAAAATGTTTGGTTACAAAGTTAAACCTATTGTTCCAGCCTATGTTGATTTAACTTTTAAATCTGAAGTTAATGCAGCTGATGATAAATCTAAAGTTGATTATTCTGATGCTGGAGCTTTTGATGTTGGTGTTGAAGTACCATCATCAACTGATTCAAACATAATTTTTTCAACAATAGAACCAATTGATTTTACTATAACAGGATCTGAACCAGCTGATACTTCGGTAATTAAAACTACCAATGCAGATAGTGGTTTAGCTGAAACTTATATGTTAGAAAGAACTGTCCGTGCAGTAAGTGGTAAACAAAAAACAAAAACATTTCAGATTGGAGTTCCTGAAAAATTTAAAAGAATTACAATACCCGATACTAATGTAATTGATATTATCTCTTGTGTTGATTCCAATGGTAGTAATTGGTATGAAGTTGACTTTCTTGCTCAAGATCAAGTTCCAATATCAAAACACTGGACTGATGAAGGTAGAACAAGTGCTTATCAAAATTTAGAAACCCAAACTATAGAAGATTTAGCTGTACCATATTCTTTATCTTACATACATACACCAAAAAGATTTGTCCGTGAGACAAATACAGATAATACTACATCTCTTGTATTTGGTAATGGTGTATTGAAGAATGGTATTGATGGTGTTGATCAAGGATACATTGATATGGAGCAAGTTGGAATTGTTGTTCCAGGACAAACAAATGATTTAAATCAATCAATTAATCCATTACTTGGTAATGAGTATTCAACTCTCGGTGAAACACCAAACAACACAACTTTAACTGTAACTTATAGAGTGGGTGGGGGAATTACTTCTAATGTTAATGCTGGTATGTTAACAACGAAACCAAGTCCAACTTCAATTGGTAACAATACTGATGCCGAAATAGAATCAGTTACAAACTCTACTCCAGCTCGTGGTGGTAAAGATGAAGAAGATTCTATAGAAATAAGAGAAAAAGCTAAAGCATTTTTCTCGACACAAAATAGATGTGTTACAAAAGAGGATTATGAAGCTAGAGTTCTAAACATACCAGGTAAATATGGAAATATAGCTAAAGCATATGTTTCTAGAAATGCTGAATATGGTGAGGAGACATTCAATGAAACGGAATTTCAAGGAACTTTAGAAACACTTTCACAAAAATTCACTGATTATTCTACAGATTTCAATGCTGAAATTGGAAATATTACAGACGCAATTTTAAGTGGAGAAGCAGTTAATATTACAGTTCTGAACGGTTTGATTGAAGTACATAATCAACTGCAAGGGACAGCTGAGTACGAAGGGCAAGGTGTTCAAGATATTGAAATTCCAACATTAAACGAATTAGCTTCTGTTAATTGGGTTCATTTAGCGTCAATAAACATTTATGTTCTTGCATATAATAATAAAAAACAATTAACTGGTAATCCTCATATAGAAGATACTGTAGCTACAGGTGGGGTATACGATAATTTACCAAAAACTTTAACAAGTAATATTAGTTCATACTTACAAAACTTTAAATTAATGACAGATGTTATAACAATTAATGATGGGTATGTTGTAAACTTTGGTGTATTCTTTGATGTAATAGCTGAAAAATATGCTGACAAACAACAAGTTAAATTAAATTGTATTCAAACAATTAAAGATTATTTTAATATAAACAAAATGCAATTTAATCAACCGATTTACAAAAGTAATTTAGAATTTGAATTGATGGGCGTTGAGGGTGTTCGTTCCATTGGACATGTAACCATTACACAAGAAACAGATTATTTCTTTGACACTCCAACAACTGATAATGAAATTACTCCAACTTATACATATTCGTATGACTCAAACCACAATGGGGGTGAAGGTGCTTATGTAACAGCTGATGGTGGTACAACTGGATATGGATACAAATATGATTTCAAAAACGCATTGTCTGACGATGGTACAATTATTAGACCACCATTACCAACGACTCCAGCAGTTTTTGAATTAAAGAATCCAAATCAGAATATACAAGGGAGGGTTAGATAATGCATCATTTTATTTTTCCAACACAAGATACTTGGATTTCAAGTGGTAGTAGTAAAATAGATGGAACTTCTTTCAAAGACCAAAACTTTGGAAGAGACCAAATACTTGAAGTCAAAAAAGAATTTTATAATGATGCTTTTGATTTTCAATCAAGAGCATTAATACAATTTAGCGGGACTGACTTTACAGAAATGTCTCAATCAATTGCAGATGGTAAAATCACAAGTCCAAAGTTTTTTTTAAGACTATATGAAGCTGAAGGTAATTCCGAAATAACAACGGACTACAAATTAGCTATTCAACCAATATCACAATCTTGGACAGAGGGTACTGGTAAGTTTGGTAATAGACCAAAAAATGTTAATGGTTGTAGTTGGGAAAATCGTATTAATCAGATGGGTTCGAGTGCAACAACTTGGACTTCTGCTGGAGTATCAGTGGTAACAGGTTCTGCTATTTCTGGACTAGGAGCTCCTGTTAGTTCATCTGTCCAATCTTTTTCTAATGAATCTCCTGATATTAATGTTGATGTTACTGATATGGTAAATATGTGGTTGGGTGGTGTTAGACCAAGTGACCACCAAGTTCAAAATTATGGAATGTTAATCCGTTTTAGTGGTAGCCAAGAAACAGATGATACAACTACAGGACATTTAAAATTCTTTTCAAGAAATACACATACGATATTTGAACCAAAACTTGAAGTTAGATGGGACGATCACATAATACCAACAGGAAGTACTACTGGTAGTTTAACTGAACTTACAATGAGTGGTTTAGTTGATAATTATCTTTATATGAAAAATTTAAGAGGAAGTTATAGACAGGGTGAAAGAGTTAAGTTTAGAGTTGGTGCAAGAAAAAGATATATTCAAAAAACTTTTAATACATCAGTTCAAACTGTAACTGGTTCAGTTATACCTGATAGTAGTGGTTCATATGCGATTAAAGATATTGCAACTGATGAATATATAGTTCCATTTAGTTCTTACACATCAATGAGTTGTGATGCTGAAAGTCCATATTTCAATCAATGGTTGGATGGTTTTTATCCTGATAGAGTTTATAAAATACAATTAAAATTAAAAACAGATGATGGGCAAGAACAGATATTTGATGATAACTTTGAATTTATAGTTAAGAGGAGTTAATAAATGGTTACATTAGAAGAAATTTTAGATAAGATAGCCGAAAGTCTAATACAAAGTGAATTTGTAAATTCTGATTTGGTTGAACAAAATCAAAAAACAATAAAGAATGGATTAATATCATTAGGTAGGGGTAACTCAGATAGACTTGTCTTGTTTCAAAAGGATGTAAAGGCTAATGAAGAAGATTTAATTAATCTTTCAGATGATGGTGTTGGTATAACATTAAATGAAATTGTAGATGGTTTTAACGAAAATAACTTTACGATAAACCAAATTGATGTAATATTATCTGATTTGGGTGCTGGTGTGATAGGAATTGTTTTATATGTAGATGGTGCAAATCAATATGACATTACATCATTACTTTCAGATAGTTCTAATAATCCTTTAAATGTAAGTCAATTTGTAAATATTAAACAACAACAAACAGTTATAGACCCAAATCAAGCTAATGAGTATTTAGATACAAATATTTATGAATTAATACCAACTGGTTTAACAAGACAAGAAAGAATAGATTTTTTATTTACTGAATTAAATACTTTATTATCTGGTACTATTCCTGTTTTTGATGAAGATGGTGATGGTGCTGTTGATAGAGACCCAATGGGTAATTGGACTAGAGACCAACTATATTATCTCGACAATAGTATATCAGCTACACAAGAATCTGAACAAGCTACTATTGCTGAGGAAGACTCATTTATAACAAGAATTAGAAATAATATGAATGATTTAAATGAAGATAAAACTCTTGAAGATATTTATAACACCATTTATCCTTATTTAACTGATATTATTGAGGGTGACATACCAATTGAAGATGAAAGACCAGAATATCAATTAGAATCCAGTGGATACTTGAAATTTAGAAATCCAAATCAAGGTATTATTATAAGAAATACAACTCAAGATTATGTTGAGGGATTAAATCCAATTACACAAGATTATTTAGAAACAGGATTTACAATCACAATGTGGGTTAGATTTTTAGATAAAACTTCAAGTGGCACATTGTTTAATTTTGGTAACCCAACACGAGGAGAAAACCCCTTTGGATTTAGATTAGAAACTTATACTTTAGGGAGAGACGAAGTAACAAATATTACATACGATACAGCTGACCCTATTGGGGAACCTGATTTTCGAACTTGGGGAGAATATGCTGAAGAAATAGCATTAGAAAATAATTATTTCAACAAAAGTGATACTGAAAGATTTGTTAGACTTGTTATAAAAGATGGTGATAAATTAAGAGATTCACATGTAGGGGTATTAGGAAGACAAAAAACAACCGATGTTCCAGGATTTGCTTTAGATTCAGATTATGATTTAGGTTTAATGTCAACTACTTGGATACCTGAAGATTTTACTGAGTGGTATTTTATAGTAGCAACTTTTAATCCTGATGTTGAGGAAGATGAGCATATAGTAAGTGGTACAGGTGCAGATGGTGTAAATAAAGAATACACTGAATGTTTACAGGTTGGTGAAACTCCTGATTGTGGAAGAACTCCTTACTTTTGGAGAAACAATATTATTGATACTGGGTATACGAATCATTCTAATATGGGTAATAAATGTAAAGTAGAAATCATATCAAAAACAGACTTACTACGAGCTCGTGGTTATAAGGTAGACTAAAATGGCGTTTGATTGGCCAGAACAAAATGAAGACTATGGAATATTTGGTGTTACCATTGAACAGACACTGTCTGATCCTTATGATCCTTTTAGTGGAATTAATTTATTAGAAGACTACAGACAAGCTTGTAGTCACCTCGAAATAATGTTATTACCAAACCAAAGTATTGTCGATGATGTTTATTGTCAAGACCCTTTTGCTTCTACTGGGCCAGAATCATATGGTGGAACTGGTGGTTTAGGTCATTGCTTCAATAATGGGGCTGTTAATGTTAGGTATCTTGGTGGAGATGTAGATGGTAATGCTGATGAAGAAAGTCTTACAAATGCAAATGTTTTGCCATGGTATCAAGAGGGATTGGACAATGGTGAAACTCATGGTGGTGCTACTAAAGTAACAGAACCATTTCAACATCCAAGTCCTGGTTCAGGTTGGCCTGATGTATGGAAACCAAATGTTTGGGGATATGATGATGGTAGTGGTGCAACAATAACCGCTTCACCCTATAGTAATCAACAAATTTCAAGTTTTAATTTTGACTTTGCGGGAAATACAAGTCCATTCTCTGGAAATGAAGACCCCAACTATAATCTAGCTGAGATGAGGTCTTACATTACAATGGAAGAGACAGGAATATATAGATTTTGTGTTCACTTTAATGATTCATTTGGTTTATTTATAAATGATGGAATTGGTGGAGAACTAAGATTAGCAGCAGAAGGACCAGATATATCAGCTGATGGGGTTGGGTTTTCATATGGGGACTACACTACTAATTTAGAAAATGGAAGTTATGAGGGTGACCCATCAAGAGTTCCTTTCCATGTAGACTTATCTGAATTTGATGGAGACGCTAATCTTTATAAAATTTTAGTAAGGCATGTTCAAAAAAATGATTCGTTAGAGGCTGGAACTAAATATAAAATAGACATAGCTTACCAAACTCCAACCTCAAGAGCTTTTTATGGTGATTTACCTTGTGACGAATCATTTACAGAATTATTTTATTTGGGTGCAGAAAAACTTTATCCTACAGAGGTAAATCCACCGATGCAACAAGAATATGAAGTAGATGAGTTATCTGGTGATGGTTTTTATTATGATGTAAACCAAACTCCTTTTTATGGTACTGAAGAAATATATGATGTTTTACAAACAGCAGACTGTAATACAGAATTTGAAATTCCACTATATAACTTTGATGAGTTGAGAGCAGTTTGTAAAGATGGTAGTTATGTTACAGTAGCTTCAACACAGGGTGGTGGAGTTCCTTTATTAACACCACCAGACTACATTGGTGAAACAACAGAGACAGAATTTTTAAATCCAACTTTACCTGGCTCTGATATTCAACACCTTACGATAGAACAAAATAATGCTATATTTCAACAACAACAGGAAAATCCTGGTTTTGATTGGATGGATTTAGATTACTATTCACAAGAATACAACATTGGTTTTTGGGATGTTGAAAATATAGTTGATGATACACTAACTCAATATTGTCTTAAACAAGGTTATAATGATGGGTATATTGCCTACACAACAAATGCAGAATATTCTCCAAATTATGGTAGACATATTGGTGACGAAGAGGGTGGCTATATAGGTATAAGGCAGAGTGATGATAGGTGTTATGGGCCTTATCCTGATTTATACTTTGAAGATGCTGACCCTGATACTGAAGTTGTAATTGGTGAATATTCATGGGAAGACTGGTGTAATCAACAACGGGGACTATTTGATGGAACTGACAATTGTAATAATTATGCTAATATTGATGACATGAGACACGATGCTGGTGCCGCAAGTTCACGAGAATGTTGTGCTAGCGTATATGGTCTTACACCAGTTGGTGCTGATTGTTCTCGACATAGTAATCCAGGTTATAATGAATCTGATTACCACTATAATGATGATTATAAAATGTGGCCAGCTTGGTGGGATATGTCATATTTACCAACTGATTATAAAGCAGAATTTGTAGGGGAAGATGATAATTTAAAATATTATAAATGTTTAGACAATATAGTAACTATTACTGAACCCAATATTGATAGAATTATGGTTTATTGGGATACTCCAAATCTTCCTTATGGTGATGATTGGGGTTGGATTGTAATGCCGTGGGAGTCTAATGATGCTGGTGGTGGTGGTAATTCGGCTGATTTTATTTGGATTACTTCAGTTACTTGTAGAGGTGATTTATCACAAAGTAATTTTATATATCGTAATGGGGAAGAAGCTTGTAAAACTTATACAACTAATAACTCTGATTTATTTTATGCTTCTGATGCCGATGAAAGACCATCACTTGGACTATTTTCTACTGTAAACGATAATAAATTATCAGATAAATTTCAATCATCTATTGTTGATGATACATTTACACAACTTCCAATAAATAATTTAGTTAGAAATTCTACGGGTATCGGAGAATCAGGAGCTATACATGAACTAAAATGGGATACTTGGCTTGATGGTGAATCAACCAAAAACATTTATTATCCAGATAGTTGGGAACACATAGCTTATAATGGAACTGTTGAGAGGCTTGATACTGGTTTTGGTAACGACCCAACAGACGAAAGACTAGCGAGATTTATACAATCACCAACCTATGAACCATCTGATGATTTTCCTGCTTATGGTGGTGCTTTCTTATATGCTTATCCAAATGTTAACTATGAATGGAATAACTCTGGTATATCTCTATATAGTGGTGATGGTGACCCAACGGGTGATGGTTATGTTGGTGAAGAAATAGCTTCAATAGAACATGATTTCCAATGGGCAAGGTGGGTTAGAGGTAATAGTGAATGTCTCTCTTATAACAAGTGTTTAAAATTTCAAGCTGATAGTAAATGGGATAACATAGAAGACTTATTAACTAATGCTAATAATTTAGAACCTGACCAAGATATATCAGTAAAAAATACATATAGAGTATTAGAGCTTAGAAACGAAAATCAATATAGAACAATAAACCAATCACAAAAAATATTTGATAGGAATATAAATGCTGGTTTATTAAATCCATTTACTTCTTTAAATGTTAGTTTTTATATGAAAACAATGAGTGATGATTTATATGAATCGGTAAATCCACCTGAAGTGGAATCTGGTGTTATGAAAGCTAGTAATTTAGGATTCCATGATGACTATTTGGGATCTATAACTTACGACTTTGGAGGTGGAGGTGGATATTGGGACGATTGTGGTTTTGCGTTTGTTCCGGATATACTACCTGATGATCATGCACAGTGTGATCGTCCCCCATGTTATTATTGGAGACTAGCAACAGAACTTTTACCTGAAAATAGTGGATTAACTGATGGGGGTAATCCTGTAAATTATTTTGATAATTGTGGAATTGGTGATGGTGGAAACCAATCCCATTATAAATTGTCTTGTTCTGGAATAATATCTCCACCAAGTTATACTCCATCTTTTCAACAATATGATGATTATCAGGAATATGGCATGCCAATTTATTCAGCTAAAGACGATCAAGGTAATATTGGTGAAGCTGGAAAATGTATAAGTGTACCTATGTTCCAATTTCATTGGGAAGATACACCAAGTTGTTATGATCCTGAATTTAATAATAGTTCTTATAATCAAGATTTTAATGAAGATGGTGAACCAGACATACATTGGTATCATTCCATATACAATCCTGATACTGAGTGGCATGGAAATAACCGTATGTGTCCCGAAGGCAACTACCCATATTGTACTTATGATATGTGGAGACTTGATAAACCAATTGAAGAGCGTTATTTTTGTTCAAGTCATGTCCAACAACAACCAACAGAAAATATAATTATTCATAATGATAATTATTGGGATGCTCAAGGTTACTATAATTCATTTGGTAATTGGGAAGATGCTAATACAACTGAGACATTTGATTTATTTGGTTGTATGCATAGATTTAAAAACGATGCACTAAATGTTTGGGAAAAGAAAGAATTTACTTTTAATATTACTCAGAATTATATAGATTCTTTTGAAAATGTTAGAGATATGTCATTTTTTGTACAAGCAGGAAATGAGTTTAGAGGGACTGTTTATTTAGATAATTTTGAAGTTAAAGAATCATATGAATTTGTTCCTGATGTTGATGTCAGACAAAAATTAGCAACAGCTAGGTATGGTAAAGGTGATTTAACAAAATATTATGACCCAACAATACCTGAACAATTGGAAGCTTACTTAGATACTGTAGCTCCATTAGAAGCTCAATTTTATTTTTATCCAAGATATTTTAAAGAAGATGTATTTGGTAAAACTCATCCTGTATTTAACGATTTTAGAAAAGGTATGTTTTATTTATTTGATGTTGATTGGGGTGATGGTAGTCCAAAAGAATTTACCAATGAACCACTACAATTGGGTGATAACGAAATGATATATCATACTTTCGAAGAGGGTGGTATATACGATATTACAGGATATATGATAAGACTTAAATATGATAAAGACAATACACCAATTGGTGTAGTTCATAATAGAAGATTCACTCTTACAATAAATGTTAGTACTGGTCGTGAAGAAGACTTTACATATTTTGGTTCAGAAGGATTTTCATTTATTCCTTATGAAAACACATATCCTATTGTAGGAGGATATTCAAAAAATAGTATTTATTATAAATCAATTAAAAGAAATTTAGGTATATTAGAAGACGAACAAATCCAAACATCATTTAAATATATTGGTGATAGATTAAAAACAGAACTAGCTTTAAATAAAATGGATTCTAGCAACAAAGATTTTTTCCAAGTTTTACCTACTTTTGAACAAGAGAGATATACTGAACCTGATGGTAATGGAGATTTAGTTTTTAGTGGTATAAGTAATACATTTCCTGATGAACTTGGTAGTACAATTGGTGATGTTGACATAACAAACATAAGATATTTTAATAAACCAAGAGAACTATGGGAAATGTTTGTTCCACACAATAGTACAGAATATGAAACATTCATAGACCCAAATTACGAAGAACCAATTGATAATTGGACTGCAGGTGGTGATGGAATTGGAGAAGGTGCTTTACCTGAAGATTATGCTGAATCAGACGACCCAATAGTAACTACTTGTTTAGATGATCAAGCTTGTAACTATGAGGGGAGTTTACCATGTATTTATCCTGAAAATAATGAATTAGAGTTTGAAGCTATAACTGCTTCTGTACTTACTGAAGATATGTGGGTTTGGAATTGGACTTTAGGTATGAGTGAACAAATTGATGCAGTTATGAATACTGGGATGGGTGTTGATTGTGGGGATGGCCATTGTACTTCACAATATGAAGGAGTTATAATTTGGCAATCAGATATTCCTGGTCCACCAATTACAGTTGACACTAATACTCTTCTTACAAGATTGATAGGTCCAGGTGAAAAAATGGATGTAAGACTAAATGGTGAGAGAATATTTGTAAATTCACCAGCTGCCGAGTGGGATTCTATAGATGAGTGGTGGTATGATGCTTCTCCATATGCTACACAAGAATTTCAAATTTATGAGGGTGATGTTTTAACCATTGTATTAGCTAATAGTTACTCTTTAAATCCAGAAAATTATTATGATGGTCGTGAATATGAAATGGATACGGGTGATACTCTAACCATACCATATTTAGGTTGTCCATCTCCATCAGGTGGAACTGATATGAATTATTATCCATTTGGTGAAGTTTTAGCGGGTGGTACATGTTATCATACTGCTGAATGTAAACAATATGGTGATGAAATAGTTGATTATTTTGACCAGGAGTTATTTTTTAGATTTAATAGTTATTGTATAGATAATGTTTGTACCGTATCATGTGGGGATACATTTGTAAAAATGCCTTGTTATTCTGATGAACACTGTTCTGAATATAATCATTATCAGCAACCTGATTGTATTCAACACCAATATACTTGTGATTTCACAAATCAAGATGAGGATGGTGCTGGTATATGTTCGGGTTGTGTATTTTATGGTAATCCGTCTTGGAACGCAGTTTGTGAGAATGGAGAATATGGTGAAAATAACGACCCATATTCAGAAGAATGTGCTGAATGTGGTAACAGATCTTGTGTAGGTGAGATGTGTCAAGGTGGTGAGAATGTTGGTGGTGAATGTGATCCTGAGGATGTAGATGAAAAGGGTTATCCAAACGATTGTCCTTGTAAAGAATCACCATATCAAAGTTTTCCTAATATGTGTGTTGGTGGTACTTCATATGAAACATGCCTACAACGTAATGATCAGTTACAAAATGTAACCACAGGTTGTGACGAACATGGAACTGTTGTTTGTTATGTATGTCCAGATCCAGAAACGCCTTTTTGTGACGATGTATATGGTGATGGAGCTTCAGCTGCTTGTTCCTCTTTTTGTGACGAATCGTGTTATGTGGAAGTATTCACTGATGGCCCTCCTCCAGGAACTTGTAAATGGCTTGAAGGTGTGGTTTTCAGTGCTTTATTAGGAATATGTTTTGAGGGGGGAACTTGTGTTAATGGTATGTGTATTGATGATTTACTTGGAGGTGATGATGTTAATAGACAAGGAAATATGAGGTCATTACTTCATCCTGGAAATCCTGGTTCACCAAGATATTGGAAAAATATTATTCCTAAAGATTTTGATATAATTCAATCAGAGTTTACAACTCATCAAGGTAGAGAAGGATTAAAATATTATAGAGATACCAGTGATGGTTATTTAAGCACTTTACCATTTCCAA
>MDTB01146351.1_pt1 | contig 15869 bp, 15 predicted proteins | sample 811161 | NCBI WGS metagenome assembly MDTB01 (sample SAMN05326650, study PRJNA326480) | marine metagenome | isolation source: seawater | place: Mediterranean Sea | collected 2009 | reverse complement strand
GAATCAGAAATTTATTCATTCCCAACTGATCTAGTAGAATCTCTTCAACCTTTTGAAAATTATTATCAATATCTTCATCTGCAGAAACAATAAAAATATTACCATCTAATTGTTTATGAGAAAGAGAGAGGCATAATAGAGCTTCAACAACATTACGAACTGGAACAAGGTGCATGGGCATATTTCCAAGTACACATGTTTTGAAATAATTACTGAATTTATTCCCATATTTAAGAGAATAGACTAATTTCAGTAAATTTTTTCCACCACTACCTATTATTGCAGTTGGCCGTAAAATACCAACATCAAGCCCTCTTAATGATGCGCTGAGCACACAATCCTCTAATGCTAATTTAGTCTGTTCATAGGGCGTTGAGGGGTTGCATGGAGACAGTTCATTTATATGATTAATCTTAGTATCACCTACAACAACTGCTGTTGAACAATGCAATAACCTAGAGACTTTAGAACGAATACAAACTTCTATAATATTATTCATTAAAGTTATATTCTTTAATTTATCGTTATCTTGTATGTAAGCTAAATTAATTACAATATCGCCTTCAGATAATACGTCAATAAAGGAAGATGGATTCATAAGATCTGCCTCAATCCAAGTAACTGTTTTCTGGTAAACATCTACATTATTTGGAATACTTCGCACTATTGCTTTCACCGATCCAAATAAGTCAGCACTACAAAGTAAAGTCTTTCCTAGAAAACCATTGGCTCCAAGAATCACAACAGAGGGCATTATTTATTACTCATTTCATTGTTAAAATATATTTTCATTTTTTTAGAAACCCTTTCATAAACTATTTATAAATCCAGTACCACATTAAATTAAGTTGGAAATGCGGTGCCGTATTGAAATATATTAAAAATAAATATCAATGAGCCGTATGCATAATAAACAGATGTTATACCGACGCCATAATTTCTACCACCTTTGAACTGTAACCCGTAGTACAAAAACAAAAAATAACCAAATAAATTTACCCGCTCTCCACCTACTAAAAATACGGCAAAGAATAGTGGTAAAAAGAGTGATGTGGTTTCCACTTTATCTTTTGAATAGTAAATTGAAAGTAGAAAGAAAACTGCGAGCTTCCACAAAGCTGTTATCTCCCCGGCTGCAGAGGAATAAGCAAGAAATTTTAAAAGTAATTGATCACTCATAAAATATAGGGGAATCGCTAAGATGAATGGAAGGACAAATATTAGTTTAGGAAGTCTTTTGCTGCGGAGTGTTTTAACTAAATAGCTGAAAAAAAGACAAATATAAAAAATAATAGTTTGTACGTGAGAGATCAAGGCCAAAGTCAAAAATATAAAGAATTTTTTAGAGTTGGCATGAATCAAGGAGAGGGCCAAAAACAAGAACCCAAACTTAAGACGTTCTGCTGGAAAATATAACACCAGCAAATAGTAATTTGTAAAAAGAATTGTGACTGATATCGAGAATGATGCCCCCCATTTTTGAAAGAGTGACAGGACTACATAAGTAAAAACCCAGTTAAGAATTGCGATAAAAATAGTGTGATTTAGATAAGGACTGGCTAACCAAGCCAACAAGAAATGACTAAACTCCTGTGAAGAGAGGTTTAACGTGTATAAAATAAAACCCTCTACTAAATCAAAATCCGGTAAATAATTATATATTTCTTGATAAATTCGCTGGTCACCCTCTGTGTAGTAAGGAAGTATTACCAAAGTTAATATGAAAAGAAGTGTAGAAACGGTAACTTTTTGAACGGTAACTTTCTGGATTGAAGTATATGCCACTTTTTGGATTGAAGTATATGTTGTCATATTACCTAATTATCTAATTATTGCAGAAACATTATCAGTTATTGCCACAACCTCAACCATGGAATTAAAGGTGCGCTGCAAAGCATTAGCTCTGTCACCACGGGAGGAGAGGTAGCAATGCTGTATAATTTGATATTCCATTTATTAACTACGTATCAACACTATGATTACATCGAGTATAACGATTACATCTTAGCATCTAAACATCTAAAGAATTTATAGAAGGACTTTGTGCGGATGATAAAATACAAAAAAGTAATTTATTTATTTCTTTTTGTTTCCTTTTCTTTTATTTGAAATTTAATTCAAGAGTTATTTTTACCAAGGAATCTTTCCAATAACAGGTTATACAATAATTTGAAATCTTGAACCCTAGGGATCAACTTGTAAAAAGAAACCTTACTAATTTTGAGAAAGGCAATCAAAACAGCCAAACCGTATAATAAAAACCCTGTAGAAAAAGAAATAGCTGCTCCTATAAAGCCGTACAAACTTATCAAGAAGTAAGCTATGCCTATCTGCAGTATAACTGGCATAATCTGAACTTTAGGTATGATACTAGCTTTCCCACTACCTTCAAAGAAGGACTTAAGGGTTAGAGCACTAGAACCAATGACAATTCCAGGGATAGCTATTACTACAACAGCAGCAGATAGCTCAAATTCAATCCCATACAAGAAGACAACTAGTGGTTTAGCTATAAGAGATAATACTATTCCAATGAAAATAAGAATTATTAAAGTAGCTCGGAATGCCCGACACGAGAGATCTATAACTTCAGAATTTTTTTCTAGTCTACTTATCCTTGGATATAGAATAGTTGTTAAAGCTTCAGGTATTTTACTTAATATTCTACCAGCTCCTTCCCCTAAACTATAAAAAGCAACCTGAGAAGTGCTTAAAAAGAAGGCTGAAATTGTTCTTATACTCAGTTCTTGTATGTGAGCAATTACCCCTATTGAATAAAAGTTTAATGCATAACTCAAAATATCTTTATTCACTTTAGGATTCCAGTACTTTCCTTGTAATAATTCTTTTCTATCTAGACTGAAGAAGCTATAAATTAGAGCTATAAAAACTTCTAAAATTCTGCCTATAACTAAAGACCATAATTCAAACCCAAGAGTTAAAAGTAAAACAACGACACCAAAATGCACCACTTGTCTTAAAACCTTAATTCTGTTGTAAGAAATAATATTTTCTAAAGCAAGCAGAAAATATAAGTTATTTATGAGAATAAACTCCAAGGGAATGAGAAATATCAGAAAAGTAAATTCAAGATGATATGAAGTTTTAGCGTCAGAAAAGAAAAGATCATGCAAAAGGTTTAGTTGCCAAAAAAGAAAGAAAACAATAATAAAACTGCTAGCTAAGGCAAAGAAGTGGGTAGAAAAAAATACTTCATATGGTTTTGCTTTAGCCGATCCAATAATGTAGATTGAGGCTGTATCAGTTTTTAATCTACCGAAAGCTTCTGCATAGGCAGAAACGAGTGATAAGAGAACCCAAACCCCAAGCATCTCTGGGCCTAAAGTTCTTGCAACAACAATTCCAGTTAATATTGCCAAAAAATAAATAAAAATATCCCTTTGAAATATGCTTATCACAAGACCGGAGAGAGGTTTAGATTCGTACTTTCTTTTTTGCATCTTTAAATTATCTTGCTTAAATTAGAACTATGCTGTCATCAATCATAAGAAAATAAGAAGTTTCAATCTAATAATTTTAAATTTATCTGTTAGGTGTAATTCTTTTGCATATAACTTTTCACCCAGGCCTTAAACACCAATGGAATTAAATTCTTATATTAAATAGCTATTCATATGCAGTTGATCAGAGGTACACGGGATAAAAATGTTCTTCCATTTATATTTTAAAAAGGTTTTTTTTATCTGTTAATGAAGGGTAATTTATCAAAACAGCCCTGAATCTCCCTTTAAAGACAAATAAACTTCCAGCTATAGCACCAATAATTCCACACTCCTTTATTAGAACTTTAATATCATCTAGACTGCCTGCACCGCCTAAAATGCTTAGCTGAATATTTATGATTTTTTTTATTTTCTTAGCTAAATCTAGATCATAACCCTTCATGCTTCCGTCATTATCAATTGAGTTAATAACTATCTCTCCTGCACCCATATCCTCTATTTTGGATATTAAATCAAAGAGGCTTTTTTTAATTCTTTTAGATCCATTGTGTGTATAGACTTCGTGGTCGCCAAATAAATTTTTTTTCACATCAAGTACAACTGAAATACTCTGTGAACCAACTTCACTTGCAATATCATTAATCATTTTGTCATTCTCTAAAACTCCTGAACTGATAGCTAACTTCTCTACACCTAATCCAATAATTTTCTTAGCTTGTTCTACAGTCTTTATTCCTCCTCCGTAACATAAAGGCATTCGGCACTCAGTAGCAATTTGCGAAATTAGTTTATAGTCCGGTTCGGAGCAATTAGTAGTTGCATCGATATCTAGTAAAATAAGCTCATCTGCTTCTTTCTCATTAAAAATCTTTACAGCATTTACTGGATCTCCAATATATATAGGGTTTTTAAAGTTAACGGTCTTAACAAGACCTCCGTCTTTTAATAATAAACAGGGAATGATTCTTGGTTTAAGCAAAGTTTAATTCAGAGAAATTCTTTAAAAGAGATACTCCATAATGGTGGCTCTTCTCAGGGTGAAATTGCACACCATATATATTTTTTGATTTAACTATACAACTTATATCTTTCCCATAATTTGTAGTACCTATTGAGGTATGTTCATCTGTACACACAAAATGATAATTGTGTAAAAAGTAGAATTGAGGCTTCTCTTCAAGGCCGGTGAAAAGTTCATCTTTAGATTTTATGGAAACCTCATTCCAACCCATGTGTGGCAAACGAAAGTCAATTTCAGATTTCTCAGATGTAATTTTTTTTACATCTCCATTTATCCAACCTAAACCAGGCATTATCCCTTCTTGACTCCCTATTCCAAGGATTTGCATGCCAACACATACACCCAAAATTGGCAAACCTGCTTCCAAAACTAAATTATCTAATTCATCCCGCATGCCTGAATCATTTAATAAATGCATAGCCTGATCAAAAGAACCTACCCCAGGGAGAATGAGATGAGATGCCCCTTGAAGTTCAGAAATTTTTCCTGCTGAGCTTGCAGGAATGTTTAACAATTTATATACGTTTAAAAATGCTTGAACATTACCTAAACCATAATCTATGATTTTGATCATTTGAATAATCTTCGATCTATTCCTAGCAAATGCATCAATTTGGCTCCTAGTTCTATGAGGAATAAATTATTTTTGTAATCTCGGAATGATTTATTTTCACCATTGAAGATCTCCAAAAACTCCTCTTCAGACCAGTCTAATTTTTTAGCGATATAATTAAATTCATGCTTCATTTCTTCCTCGCTGATTTCTGGCTTTGATACTCTTAGAAGAGCCTCATCACGACTTAGTTGTTCTGTTAATATTAAGCTTGATAGGTAAACACGACGTTTATCATAACCATGCTTCTTTGGAGTCCAAAAAGATTCAAAAAATCTTGTAAAGCGAGATTCGTAATGTTTCATTTGATACGGCTCCCAACCAAACTTATCTGATAATTCTTTAGTGGCATCCTTCTTAATAAATGGCACAGAATCTAGAAGCTTGATCACTCGAATGCCTTTGACAAACCGGTAGTAAGACTTGTATTTGAAGATATCACAGGTAGGAAAAGTATTAAGCTCACGTTCTCCAAATTTAGAATGTATATCTCTTACATATCTCATGTCTGTTGAAAAATAAGTCCAGTCTATTGACTCACGAATACATTCTCCAGAATTATTACCTCCAGTGATAATATATTTAAACCCATTAGCTGCAGCAAAATTAAATAAAGCGGAAAATAATCCTAGATCTTGGGCTTGATCTACAAACGGGACTTGCGATTTGAAAAAAGCTCTCTGAAGGTCTTTCATTTCCTCCCAATTGATAACTTCTGTAACTAAATCAAGATCAAGACCTTCAATCATTTTTTGTATATTGCTGACGCCTAAATCAGAATTCCATCCTGTATCACAATGAAAAATTAATGGTCGTAGACCAAATTTCTCTTTAGCTACATAAGTTACATATGAACTATCTAAACCGCCGCTTAATCCAATAAGGCAATCATGATCCTTGCCTTTGCCATCTTTCTTAATCCTATTAATCAAAGGCATAATTGCTTTAATACCTTTTTCATTAGGGTGCCAAGTTGGCCTAATATATTTCTCAAAATTATTGCAGTAATTACACCATCCTTTAGAGTCAAAGGTAAGCGTTGGATCAGTCGTATCCATAATACAGTTCTTACATATTTGATACTCTCTAGTTTGCATAATGGTTATCTCAATTTATGTTTTGATTTAAGGATTATATTTTGAATCCAGCAGCGACTGCATCGTTGTAGAACATCTTGACAGTATCCAGCGAGTATTCATCCAGGTCATAGCCAACCAATGATAGTTTTTTGAGAATATCGTTAGTTACCGTAATCACATGACAACCAATTTCATCTGCTTGGAAAATATTTAATAGCTCACGAGGACTGGCCCATATTAATTCAGAGGCTGGTGATAATTTCAACATTTCAACAGCTTCAGTCATCATAGGAACTGGATCGCGCCCTGTATCGGCTACACGACCCGCAAACACCGAAACATAGCTCGGCACATTGGGATTAAGGGATTCAACCACATCTTTCACTTGTGATAAAGTCATAATGGCAGTCACATTAACCTTAACCCCTTCTGCTGCCAGTTTCTTGACCAGTGCGTAACAAGTCTCTTGCTTGGTATTGGTAACCGGAATCTTGACGTACACGTTGCTACCCCAGCTGGCAATTTCCATCGCCTGGCGTTCCATTTCGGCAAAGTCATCTGAGAACACTTCAAATGACAGAGGCTTTTCCTTGATTGTGGTAAGAATGTCCTTGCAAAATGCACGGTAGTCTTTTATACCTACTTTTTTCATCAAGGTTGGGTTGGTAGTCAAGCCCTTAATAAAAGGCTTGTCGTGCATTTCCAACATACCCTCTTTATCTGCACCGTCAGCAAATATTTTTACATTTAATTCATTTACTTTATCCATTTTTTTCTCCTAATATTATTTGTGAAGCCTCGTAAAGAGACCTTACTCGGTAATCTAAATGCAAAGGTTGTTTTTCATTGTATCCATAATCAAGAAATATAGTACTACAGCCGGCTGCTGTGCCAGCCTCAATATCTCGCCAACGATCTCCTATCATGAAACTTTCAGCTAAGTTAATATCATATTTCTTTCCAGCATCTAAAATTGCTCCAGGCTTTGGTTTTCGGCACTCACAGTTGTCAGAGTTATCGTGGAAACAGCAAAGAATTTCATCTAGAGGTAAACAACCCAGTAAATATGAATGAATTTCTTCGACTGTTTTATGATTAGTTACACCTCTAGCAACGTCAGGCTGATTAGTAACAACTATAAGCTTATAACCGTTGTCATGAAGATTGTTTAAAGCCAAGTCTACACTTGGTAAGATCTCAAGCTCAGATAAATTAGCAGGAGGAAAAGGCCTATGATCTTTGACAATAGCCTTATTAATAACGCCATCTCGATCTAAAAAAACTGCCTTCATAAGATATCAACTAATGGCTATTTAACCGCAGACTCCCACTTGGTCTCATTAGCTTTTAACAGGGGATGTGATACTAAAAGGTGCCAAACTACAGCCTGAAATGCTTCAGAGTGAGGGGTAATATTATCCGGATTAACAGTAGGAATAATAACGCAAACATCAGCTACTTCTGCCGTGTAGCCTCCATCACGACCTACAACTCCTGTTACTTTAGAACCAACAGTCTTAGCATATTTCAAAGCTTCAACTAAATTGGGACTAATATTTTTTTCAAGATTTCCTCCTCCTACTGAAAAGATAAAAAGAGCATCTTTGGAATTTAGTTTACTAATTTTTAGCCACTCTGAAAAAACAGTTGACCAACCTTCATCGTTAGTTCTTGCTGTTAATTCAGAAACATTATCTGTAGGAGCATATGATTCAATTCCAACAATCTTGCGGAAATCATTTACGGCATGAGAACAATTTCCTGCACTCCCGCCAACACCAAGAAAAAATATTCTACCTCCACTGTGCTTTACCGTTGCTAATAAACCTGCCATCTTTTCTATTAAAGAATCATCTATTTTTTTAATAATTTCGATGGATTCCTCTAAATGCTGTTTTGAATAACTCATAATTATGTACCTCTAGTTAAAAAAAAATTTATTGTCTCTTCAAGACCTTGATGAGAACCAATTTCATAAAATCTATGATTGACTGGATAACCCTCTAGCTCAGATTGATGAGACAAGCTCTTATAGATTTCTGAAAGATCAAAAGGAAGGTCTTCTTCATAAGATTCAAACAATCTACTTGATAGAATTCCTAGCCCATAATCAATATAATTCATATCAGAATTTGGGCATTCCTTATTATATTCAATCAATTCATCCCCTAAGTAAGAAACATTGCTCTTATCCCATTGATTATCATTCTTTAAGATTGTCATTAAGGCTGATCTTTGACTGACATTAAAAGCTTCTTCTACAGACGAAAAATTAATAGGAAGAAATGAGTCTCCATATAGAACGAAAAAGTTTTTACCAAGCAAAGGTAGGGCCTTTTTTATAGCGCCTCCAGTCCCTAATAAATTAGGTCCGTCATAAGAATAGGTAATATCTAGGCCAAATTGGTTGCCCGTCCCAACAATTGATTCAATCATCTCACCTAAAAAACCAACACAAAGAGTAACTTTGTTAACTCCTTGCGATTCAAGATACTTTAATTGTTTGAATATAAAAGGTTCACCAGCCACTTCAACCAGAGATTTAGGTATTTTTTCTGTAATCGGCCTAAGTCTTGTAGCTAACCCTCCTGCTAGAATTACAACTGGGAATGTCATGTTAAAACCAAGGCCTTTGTTCCTTCAAAATCAAATTTAAAACGAACCTCTTCAAGCCCATACTCAGCCATGGCTTTTCGCAATTTTTTACGATCATCAGCCATGAACATTAGAAAACCACCACCTCCAGCTCCAACCAACTTTCCTCCTATAGCGCCATTTTTTAAAGCTGATTGATACCACTGGTCAATCTTAGAATTACTCATCCCTCCAGATCTGCGTTTTTTATTCTCCCAATGTTCATGCATCAACTCGCCAAATAACTGAGTATTTCCTTCTTCCAAAGCACTTTTACTTTGAAGACCTAAATCTTTAACATAGTGGAGGTTTTTGAGCATCTCGTCATCACGAGATGCTGACTTTACTTTTTGATCTTTAAGAATATCACTGGCATTACGAGAATAACCAGTAAAAAAAAGTAACAAATTGTCCTCAAGTTCATACATTGTTTCTATGTTTATATCAAGAGGTTCGGAAACAACATTATGATCCTTTTTAAAAGTAAAACATGTCACACCCCCCATTGCAGCAATATATTGATCTTGCTTTCCAATAGGTTCTTTTAAAAGATCTATTTCCACATGACATGCAAGCTCTGCAAGTTCTTCAGGATTTAGGTGTCTCCTACGATGAGAATATAAAGCTTTAAGTAAAGCAGTGGTAAAGCTTCCAGAAGACCCTAAGCCTGTCCCTGAATGTATGTCTGCTAAAGTTGTAATTTCGATCTGAGGTGTCTTAAAATTAAGTAGCTTTAGAGATTCACGTATAATTCCATGCTTCACTTGCTCAACCTTATCTACTTGCTCTAATTGGGAATACTTTAGAAAAACACCTTCTGTAAAAGGCCTCATTACATTGACGTACACATATTTATCTATGGCAGCTGCAAGAAGAAACCCTTCATGCTCCTCGTAGTAAGAAGCTAAATCAGTGCCTCCTCCTCCCAAACTAACTCTCAAAGGACTACGAACTGTAATCATAATCAGATTCCAAATATATATTTTGTATAATTTTTAAAGCCTCGTAAGCGTCAATAAGTCCTGCGCTTGGTTCTCTATCTCTAGAAATATCCTTATAAAAGTCGTTCATTTCTAGTTCCCAAGAATTATCACCCATAGGATACTCCCATGTCTTTGTCTCTGGAGGCCCCATTTCAGGAAGCATTCGGTAATGTGTAATCTGTTCAATACCATAACTTCCACCCAGACCAGAAAGGTCAAGTTTACCATCTTTACCATAGATTTCCATGGAGAAAAGGTTTTTCCACTCAGTACATGATGCATGCAGAAAGGCCACTTGCTTCTTGGCTGTTTTAAGAAGCATGAAGCCATTGTCATCCACTGGCATGTCCCAGAAATAAGTATGAGCAAAGCCCTGAGCCTCAGAAAAATTACCCAGAAACCAGCGCGAAAGGTCGATCAAATGAGGACCTTGGTCAATCAATTCGCCTCCGCCTGACAGTTCTGGCTTTGAACGCCATTCTTTATCATATCCAATGCGGCCACCATGGCCGTAACGGGCGCGGATGAACATTAGCTCGCCTAGCACACCGGAGTCGACTATCTTTTTGGCCTTGCGCAAAGACCGGTGATAGCGGTGATTGAAGCCCACTCGAACCTTGACACCATGTTTTGAAGCAGCAGCCATCACTGGCTCCAACTCCTCCACCGTCCTAGCTGCTGGCTTTTCAACCAACACATGTTTTCCCGCCTTGATGGCTGCGAGAGTAATTTCTGATAATGAGTCATGTAAAGTAGCTACGATCACCGCATCCACCTCAGGTTGGTATATTAGTTCCCGCCAATCGCTGAAAACCTTGGCATTAGTGCCTTTTGCTAAACTCTCAGCACGACTAAAGTCAATATCAGCACAGGCTACAAGACGACCACCGCTGCCCAACGATTTGGCTCGCTTTTTACCAATTAGACCGCAGCCAATTATGCCAACTCCTAACGTCTGTTTTACATCTGTCATTTATCACCCCACGTAAAACCACGGTCACGCCCAGCAACTCGACGAAGAGTGTAAGCATCACTAGAAGATAGTTCATCAAGGTGGTCTGGCCAATGCTCCCAATCGTCCCACACTGCGCTAATGAGCTTAGCTGTCAAACCATCACTGGCCGCTGAGGCCAAAAATAGCGCTAAATCAGCACCTTTTTCCAGTGGCGCACCGCCGCTTTCTTTTTGCTGCAATGATCTATCATAGAACGCCTGGCCAACCTTTTCAGGACCCGCCTGAAGGATCTCATCAAGCATACGCGTATTGAGCGGGCCAGGCGCGATGGCATTAACATCTATACCGATGCCACGAACTTCTTCGGCCAAGGTCTCAGCAAACCTCACGATAGCCGCTTTGGACACTGCATAGGCGCTTATAAGTGGTAGCGGATTAGTCGCACCACCTCCGGAGAGTTGAATCACCTTACCGTATCTTTGAGCCTTGAAATGCGGCAACAGAGCACGACACATCAGGATCGAGCCGTATACATTGATTTCGATCGCCTTGACCCATTCGGCCCAATCCAGCGATTCAATCTCGCCCTTGGGACCATAGACTCCAGCGTTGTTCACCAAAATATGGCAACCGCCAAGCGCCTCTAATGTGTTTGCAACAAGTGCCCGAACATCCAATTCAGACGAAACATCGGCAACATCGCCCATAATTTTTTGACCTGGTGTAGCCATTACCTCAAGTTCTGAGCGGGCCTTGTCGAGCAAGGTTGCATTGCGAGCACACAACATGACATCGGCGCCTGCCAGTACATATTTTTTGGCGATCTCAAAGCCAAGACCTTGATTGGCCCCTGTGATGATTGCCTTTTTCTCAGCTAGAATCTTCTGCATTATTTATCTCCTTTTGAGGATGGCATACCCACCGCAAGATACTTAATATCTGAGTTTGCTAGTGCGACCTGCAGATGCCTGTTGGCATCAATTACCACGAGATGTGGTTTTGCAACCGAGGCAAGTTCGCTTGCCTTCTCACGAAACTCCGGACATTCGGTACCAATCACCAACACATCGGCTTTTGCTAAAGCTTCTAGAGCCAGTTTATGGTTAAAGACACGGCCGACCCACGGCTCAGGCAGATGCTCAACTGCGGGGTCGTGTACGTGCACGAAAGCTCCCTGTTCAAGCAGCCAGTCACAAAGCTCCACGGCAAGCGAACGTCGCAATGTGTCGGTGCCGGGCTTATAGGTCAAGCCCCATATGGCAACTGTGACATCCTTAAGTTTACCAAACTGATCTAGCAACTTGCGCCTCACCCAATTCTTGTGTTCATCGTTGCTGGGTCGAACAGAAGACAAAAGCGGCGTGACTAAGTTCTTTGCCCGGCTTGCCATGCTCAGAAACTCAATATCTCTGGCCAAGGTACCACCCGAAAAGGGACCACCGGGAGAGAGATAAGCCTTGGGGCCTATACGTGCTTCAGTCTTTAAGCCTCTCTCTACCTCTTTTGCATCTGCACCGACCAGCTCACAGATTGCAGCAATTTCATTAGCAAAAGTAACTGAAGTTGCCAAAAACGAGTTGATAGCATGCTTGGTCATCTCTGCAGACTCTATCGACATCCATTCGATTTTATCGGTAATAGGTAATAGTAGTCTTTCTAAGGTCGCGCGTGATTCAGGATTGCTTAATCCTACAACAATACGGTCTGGTTTGAGGAAAACATCAATGGCCTTGCCTAGGCGAAGATTTTCTGGGAAGCATGCAAAACTAAGTCGCTTGTTTGGCAAAGACAGGCGGGCAAAATCTTCCAGCTTGCGAATCGAGCCCACCGGCATTTGGGACGAGACCAAAACAACTGCGCCTTCAGCCAATAGCGGCAATACTCCCTTGATCTGAGTGTGAACAAATTCCACGTCAGCCTGATCCTCTTCATCCACAGGCGTATCAAAGGCAACCCAAAGAACTGCCACACCAGCCACTGCGTCCGCAGGAGAGGCTAAAAATCGCAGATTTTTGGTGGCAATACCTGCCTGAAGTAAGGCGTCCAGCCCAGGTTCAAATAGCGGTGCTCTGCCTTGGGCCAGGCCATCAATTGTGGTTGGGTCAGTGTCCAACCCGATCACATCATGCCCCACCGAGGCCAAACATGCCGCGGTGACGGAGCCAAGATGCCAAAGGCCTTGCACACACACTTGCATTATTGACCCCTGGACTTAAACACCCACTCATTGGCGCGCAAATAATGAACTGTCTTGAGTACCCCCTCGCGAATATCAAACTTTGGCTTCCAGCCTAAAGCCTGTATCCGTTTTGTATCCAGAAGAATAAACGGGTTGTCGCCAATCCACCCCCGATCACCGCCTGAATACTCTAAGCGGGGCTCGACGCCCAACTCTTCGCAAATCCAGCCAATAGAGTCATTGATCTCGCAGTAGTCATCGACTCCCAGGTTGAAGATATTAACCTTGTCAGTAGCCTTGTCCATCGCAAGCAAGATGGCATCGATGCAGTCTTGGACATACAAGTATGATTTGCGCTGCTTGCCGTTACCAAGTACCTGCAAACGGGTTGGGTCTGCTTTTAGTTTCTCGTAAAAGTCAAAAACGTGACCATGGGTATAACGCTCACCCAGGATGGAGACGAAACGAAAGATGCAGGCCTGGAAGCCAAAGCCTTCACAATAGGCAGATATTAGTCCTTCACTCGCAGCTTTTGATGCACCGTAAAGCGAAGTTTGAATCGGAAATGGGCCATCTTCTGGCGTAGGAACCATAGGCGATTCACCATAGATCGAACCAGTGGAAGAGAAAGCAATCTTTTTGATGCCATTGGCACGCATAGCCTCTAGCACGTTGTAGGTTCCAATGGTGTTTTGTTCTAGATCTTTACGAGGATGCAAAGTACCAAATCTAACATCAGCATTCGCAGAAAGATGAAAAACTAAATCGGCGCCCATAAATGAATTGGTCAACGCATCGAGATCCAATAGATCACATTCGATCAACTGAAACAGAGGATTTTCAATTGCATTTTGAAGAAATTGCATTTGACCACTGGAAAAATTGTCAACTCCTATAACATGATCCCCTTGGGCAAGGAGTCGATCTACAAGAGTACTACCAATAAATCCGGCACAACCAGTTACTACGCACTTCATGATATTCTCTCTATAATAATTTCTTTGTGATTATTCTAATTGGATATTTTATCAATAGGAAAGCATAAGTTCTAATAGTTGCCCACCACCACCTATATCCAGCTTTACCAAATAAACGCATTCCAAACCAAGTCCTGAAAATTGCAATTTTCACTCCCTGATTATAAAGTTTTTTATTACTAACATTTGTACCATGTGCAATTCTGAACTTCACCAGTGGCTCCGGTAAAATAAAAAACTTTACTCCACCAAGATAGAATCTGTATAACCATTCAAAATCAGCTGCGTATTCTGATTGCCACCGCCATAATCCATGAGTAGCAAGGACCTCCTTGCGAAGCATTAAACACGGATTCCTAACCGGTGGTGCTGCATTTCTTACATTTTTTTCGACGGTTGTTTCTACAAGGATATTTTGATCCTCATTAAACTCAAAACAATTACAACCCACAGCACCAAAGCTAGGGTTTTCTATCAAAAACCTTAGCTGCTTTTCAATTCTATTTGGCATTGATATATCATCTGGATCATTAATGACAATATATTTTCCAGAACAATTAAGAAATCCCATGTTATAACTTACAGCAGGAAATTCTTCATAAGATTCACAATAAATTTTTTTTATCCTTTGATCTTTTTCAGCAAACTCATCAATAATTCTTCTAGATGAATCCGTGGAGAAAGCATCGACAACTACAATTTCAATATTTCTATGAGTTTGCTCTAAAAGCGAATTAAGACACGAATGTAAAAACCGCTCATTATTGAAATTATTTACTACGACCGAAACGCATATTTGACTGAAATCAGACATTGTTTTTCCTCCAGGACTTATCTACGAATTAAGTAAAATCTAAAAACTTTTTTTCCGGAACATTTGAATCACTTGAAATAATCAGTACGAGTATTTCAATGGTTAGGTGGCACATTAAACAAGAGAGAATATAAAATATCATATTGCATTGGGTTTAATTCAATCTTGAAGTGCAACTCGGTGCAAATTAGAATAATTCATCAAATATCTGAAGTTCTAAAATAGCCGCCTCATCCGCCACCAATACTGCCTCCTTGTTGGAATAAACAGACCGCAGATCACCTTGCACCATTAACAACTCACTGCCAGCCAATTTCAATAAAACACGACCTGATTCGACTCTTATAAAAACAATTGGAGGTTTGCGAATCCTTCCGACAGCCGAATGATATAAAAGATCGAAGCTCTGGCCTTGTGATAACTCAATCGTCTTTTTTATAAACGCGCCGGAAACATCCTCGGGGCGAATATTTGCTTCTGCAGTGAATGGATAAAGACCTCTTTTTATCAAGCTCTCTCCATATGCTCCATTGTCGTCATCGTGATTGGCGAACAGTTCTTGCTTGGCGACTCCGTACTTCCAATCCCCATCGATGGGTGGGGGGGACTCAAACCAGATATTCTCAATGTTGAAAGGACTCGATGGCGGAAATGAGCATAGCCTTGCACTCAATGCCGAAAGAGCATGGTTTATTATTTTAAATACTGCTCTATGGCGCGGGTAGGGAAACAACCGAGTGATTAATGATGCTAAAGGTTTGATAAATATTTTGAATGTTTTGTTCTCGATCAAAAGAACCTCTCTGAAGTATTTAATGGAAATTAGACTAATCAGGGAAAAAGTATAGTAGCCTGGAGATATCTTTCCAATTAAAGCTAAATTTTGTGCGGTCAAATCGAACTCATCAAATAATTCCCTTTTAGTTATACCTAAGGGCAACAGATTTTTAACATTAAGTTGCGATGCTTTAAAGAATGAATAGCACAGATAATCCAAATTATATCTATCAAAATCCGCAAGGGTTTTTTCCAACTGGAGCCTGCTATCTACAAGCCTATGGTCCTCAACATATAAGAAGACAGAACGAGATTTAACTTGACCTAGCATTTCAAGTGTTGCAGCAACCCAATCAGACTCTTGAAGTTCTTG
>MDTB01201272.1_pt1 | contig 15875 bp, 15 predicted proteins | sample 811161 | NCBI WGS metagenome assembly MDTB01 (sample SAMN05326650, study PRJNA326480) | marine metagenome | isolation source: seawater | place: Mediterranean Sea | collected 2009 | reverse complement strand
AGATTTAATTGCAAAAAAAATATTAAAAAAATATAAAAACTCTAAAATTTTTAAATTTCAAAAATGCGGCTCAGATGAAAGGCAATATAACTTTCCTGGTATAAATTTACCTGTTGTAACTTTTACAAAAACAAAATTTGGAAATTTTAAAGAGTACCACAATTCTATGGATAACTTGCAGATCACAAATCCTAACTTACTACAAAAATCATACAATTTTACTTTTAATTTAATAGAACTGATTAACAATAAAATCACATCAAAATTAAAGAAAAAAAATCAAAATATATTAATAAATGTTAAAACCTCTAAATCTAAATTTGATAATATAAAAATATTTAGCTTAACTAAATGTGAACCTTTCTTATCAAAAAGAAATTTATATAGAAATGTTTCTAAAAATTATTTAACAGGTAAGGAATTAATAATGTTTAATTTATTATATTATGGAGATGGAAATAATATTTCAAGTATAGCAAAAATTCTTTCTGTGAAGTCTGCAAAAGTATTTGAAATCGCAAAAATTCTTGAACAAAATAAATTGGTGAAATTAAAATATAATTAATTAATAATTTTTATAAACCATTCAACAAATTTTTTTAATCCAGTGTCTATTGAAGTATTTGGAAAATATTTAATATTTCTTTTTAATTTTGAAATATCTGATTGAGATGAAATTATATCACCCTTTTTTAAAGGCCCCATATTAATCTTAGCTTTTTTGTTTAAATATTTTTCTAAAATTGAAACAATTTTAGTAATTTTAATTTTTTTTCCTCCACCTAAATTAAAAATTTGAAAATATGGGTTATTTAGTTTTTCTTGTTTATGAAATTGTCTCAATGTTAACAATTTAAATACACATTTGATAGCATCATCTATGTAAGTAAAATCTCTGTAATGATTTCCAAAGTTATTTATTGTGATAGATTTATTATTCTGAATTGACTTTGCAAACTTATATATTGACAAATCAGGTCTACCAAATGAGCCATATACTGTAAAAAATCTAATTCCAATTATTTTAATTTTATAATTTTTTGCATAAAAGTGAGCTAAAATCTCATTATTTTTTTTTGTAGCTGCATACAATGATATTGGAAAATCTGTGATATCATTTTCAGAAAACAAATTCTTTTTAAGATCACCTGCAACTGAAGAAGATGAAGCAAATAAAACTTTTTTAATTTTTTTTCTTTTAGCGTTTTCTAATAAATTATAAAAACCTATTTCGTTAGTTTTAAAATATTTGTCTGGATTTTTTAAAGAATATTGAACACCCGCATAAGCTGCAAGGTTTACTATTATTTCAACTTTGTTTTTATCGAAAAAATCATTAATTATCTTTTTATTACTTATATCAAGTTTTTTAAATTTAAATTTTGGATTTTTCTTTAATATATTTAATCTACTTATTTTAAGTTTTTTATCATAGTAGCTATTTAAGGTATCAACTCCATAAACAACAAAATTTCTTTTAAGTAAGTACATTGATAAATGAAACCCTATAAAACCTGCAGCACCTGTAATTAAAACTCTCATTAGCTTTTTACTCTATTTAAAATTTTTAGATCAGATTTATTATTTATAATTTTTGAATCCTCTAAATCCAACACTATATTTGTAATTTTATTTAAATCATTATTAAGATAAGCTAAATACCGCATTACAGAAAAAGCACCTACATCTTTATGAATAATATCTTTTTCTAATTTTAATTTTTTATTTTTCTGGTTAGTTACAAGTTTTATTCCTTTTGAAGTATAAATATAATAATTATTTTCAAAATCTGGGGTTGTGCCAATTACTAAATCGCTATTATGAATTAATAAATTACTTATAGCTTGTTCGATATAATGTTTTTTTCTTGAAGGATTTTCAAAAGTTAATATTACGATTAAATCTGGAATATTTCTTTCATACTTATTAATTGCTTCAATTATTGCATTTTTATAATCCATATTTATCGATGACAACCTTTCTTCTCTTCTATGAATATAGACTTTACTTTTATATTTTTTTTTTATTCTTTTTATTAGATTATCATCTGAAGTTGTGATGATTATTTTTTTGAATTCGTTTACCTTTAAAGCCTCATTTATGGTATGAAATATCAAAGGTTGACCCTTGAATAATTCCAAAGAATTACAGTTTGCATCAATATTTTTTCCTCTTACTGGAATTACACAATTTATTTTTAATTTTTTTTTGATTTTTTTTAAATTTGAAAACTTTTTAAGTATTTTTGTTCTGGTTTTATAAAGTTTAGATGTGTTTGAAGTTAAGTTGAAATTATGCCTTCGATAATAAAACAAAGGTAATGAAACATGTTTAAACTGAAAGTTTTTTAGAAGTTTATACCAAATGTCATATCCATCTTGTCTGGTAAAATTCTCATCGTACAAATTAACTGAGAACAAGGCATTTTTTCTTATTAAACAGCATGCAGCTAGGACGGGAAGATGGTTCAATTTTTTATCAGATCTTACTATTTGTTTCTCTAGTGACAAAACATTATCTTTGTTATCAATCAAATAATAATCAGAATAAACTAGTGCAATATTTTTATCTTTAATTATAGAGCTATAAAGCACAGACAAAGCATTTGGATCTAAATAATCATCAGCATCCAATCTAATTACATAATCTCCTCTTGCAGCTTTTATTGCTATGTTAGAAGACTTGATAAGTCCTTTTGATACTTTATTAAAAATTGCTTTACACAAATTATCTTTTCTATATCTATTAATTATCTCTTTGGAAGAATCGGTTGAAGCATCATCAATTATGATTAATTCTTTTAATTTAAATGATTGCTTTAAAACGCTTTTAATTGCTTTTTCTAAATATTGTTCATAATTTTTGTTTGTAATATAGACTGTAATTACCGGATCTATTATTTTTTTCATATAATTTCACCATCACTATAATCTTTTTTTGATTTTTTGTTGATTAATTCATAATAATTCATGGAACTATTTGTTAGAAATGGTCTTAAACAAATAATGTTTTTTTCAGTAAATTTTTCACCTTTTTTAATATTTTTTTTTGCATAGATTGACCTTCTAAATGATGTCAAATTTTTTTGTTCTATTTCACTAATTGATAGTGATTTTTTAATTCCAAAACACATTGAATTTCTTTTTAAATTCTTTAAAAAGCTATCTACTAATCTCTTATTTAAAGAAATCGCATGATCTCTAAAAGTTTTTTTTAGAGATAGTATTTGAAAAATGTTTTTCAATAATTTTGGCACCTGCTAAATAAGAATAAAATAATATTTTATCTCCTACTGTATGATCAGAATAACCAATGGTAAGATTAAATTTTTCTTTTAAAAAATTTATTGTTCCTAAATTGCTATCTTCAAAAGGAGTTGGGTATGCTGTATTGCAATGTAAAATGGCTAATTTTTTTTGGTATATATAGGATGGGTCTATTTTTTTAATAAAATCAACAGTTATCTTAATATCTTTAAGATTACACAAACCGGTTGATAAAATTAATGGCTTCTTTGTTTTAATAACCCTTTTTATTATCTGAAAATTATGAATATCTCCAGATCCGATTTTGAAGATATCAATATAATTTTTGAATATATTTATTTGATCAACATCCCAAACAGAAGCAGAGGTTTTTTTTTTGTAAAATTTAATTATTCTAAAAAGTTCAAAATTTTGTTCTTTAGTTAGTTCTAATTTTTTAAAGTGATTATATCTTTGAGTGTCATATTTTTTTGAGACCATATTTTTTGCAGAAAATATTTGTAACTTAACAACATCCGCTTTAGATTTAGAAGCATTTTTTACTAATCTTTTTGCTTCTAAAAAATTACCTTCATGATTTGAGCCAACTTCAGCAATAAACATGACTGGATTGACTTTTGAGTCAAATAACATAAAGGTCATATATACAAGTATGATAAAAAATTTCATCTTAAAAATAAAAAAAAAAAAATTTAGTGTATGTATAATTGGGCTTGGTTATGTAGGTCTACCGTTAGCTTCCAGATTATTAAAAAAAAAGATTAAATTATTTGGGATAGATACAGACTCAAAAAAAATTAGCCTTTTAAGAAAGGGAAAAAGATACATACAATCAGGTGATCAATCAATAACAGAGTATTTTAAAAAAAATCCAAGCAACTTATCCTCTAATTATGAAATTATTTCAAAATGTGATGTTATTATTGTTTGTTTACCCACACCTCTGAAATCTAATTCAACAAAGCCTGATATGAGTTTTGTTTTTAATTGTGCAAAAAATCTAAAAAAATTTATAAAATATAATCATGTAGTTGTTTTAGAAAGTACTGTTTATCCAGGGGCGACGAGAGAGTTTGGAAAAAAAATAATCAAAAAAAATTTTTATTTAGGAAAAAACTTATTTTTAGGTTATTCACCAGAAAGAGAAAATCCTGGTGATAAAAATTTTAGCTATAGATCGACTCCTAAAGTAATCAGTGGATATTCTGATAATTGTAAACTTATTATAAAAAGTATTTATAATTTATTTGTAAAAAAAACGGTATTAGTAAACAAAATAGAAGAAGCAGAATTATCTAAGCTACTAGAAAATTTATATAGAGCAGTAAATATTGGCTTGGTTAATGAAATGAAAATAATTTGCAATAAACTTGGCATAGATATCTTTAATACAATTGATGCTGCTTCGACAAAAAATTTTGGATTTGAAAAATTTCTACCTGGACCAGGACTTGGGGGACACTGTATACCAATTGATCCATTTTATTTATCGTGGATTTCAAAAAAAAATGGATATGAACCAAAATTTATTAAATTAGCTGGAATTATCAATTCTCAGATACCTAATTGGACAATAAAACAATTACATAAAATTATAAAAATAAAAAAAAAAACTAAGATACTTCTTCTTGGTGTTGCATATAAAAAAGATACAGATGACGATAGAGAGTCACCATCTTTTGAATTTATTAAAATTTTAAATAAGAAAAAAATTAAATACGACTATTGTGACCCGTATTTTCCTAAATTAAGAAAAGGTAGAAATATCTCTAAAATTAAATATTCAATTAAACTTACAAAACAAAATCTTAAAAAATATGATGCAACTATTTTATTAACTGATCACAATAACTTTGATTATGACCTTATAGCCAATAACTCAAAAATTATTTTAGATACAAGAGGAAAATTTAAAAACACTAAATTTAAAGATAACTTAAATATTATTTATAGTTAGTTTTTTTAACTAAGTATTTTCCAATATAAAGATATTTGAGACCACTTTTTAAAAATGACTTTATTGCATCCTTTGGTTGAAGAACTATTGGCTCTCCATGAAGATTGAAAGAAGTATTGAGAAGAACTCCTATCTTTGTAATTTTTTTAAACTCTTTTATCAAATTATAGTATTCAAGATTAATTTTTTTTGAAACAAACTGTGGTCTACATGTTTTGTCGAAAGGATGAACAGCAGCTGAAATTTTATCAATATATTTCTGCTTAACATCAAAAGAAATTGTCATATATGGGTTTTTGTGATTTTTAATAACATGCATTATTTTTTTAGCGTCTTCCTCTAAAATGCTAGGGGCAAATGGCATCCAAAAATCTCTGACTTTAATTTTTTTGTTTATCAAATTTATAATGTCCTGTTTTCTAGGATCAGCTAAAATCGATCTATTACCTAAAGCTCTTGGCCCAAACTCATTTGGCTCTAAAGCAAAACGTGCAATTGGATTTCCTTTTGCTAAAATATTCGCAACTTCTTTGTGAGTTGTTCTTTTAATTTTAACATTTTTAATTTTTTTAATAAAATCTAAATCATTATCTCTAAAACTTATTCCAACATATGGATTTTGCATATCAGAAATTTTTTGATTAATTCTATTTTTAGAAAAATAACAATAAACAGCACCTATACTTAACGACTCGTCCCCAGGACCAGGTGGGACATATATAGATGAAATATTTTTACTTTCTAAAATTTTTTTAGTTGCTTTTACATTTTGAGCTACACCACCTGAAAAAATAAAATCTTTTATATTATATTTTTTAGAAATATTACCAAACCACTCTAATAAAATATCCTCTAAATACTTTTGTATTGCATAACTAATTGTGTCAAATCTTTCTCCACTTAATTTTTTTTTAAAATAAAAATAATTATCTTTAATCTTTTTTTTATATTTAAATTTAATACCTTTCACCCCAAGCGTTTCTTTTAATATTTTCAAAGATTTTTGGTAATATTCACTTTTTTCAAGGGCATATCCTGCTAGTCCCATAACTTTAAACTCGTGTTCTGTTGGCTTCATTCCCAAAATTAAAGTTATATATCTATACATTCTACCTAGATTTCCAATATTTGTTCTATATACATTTTTTAATATTTTATTTTTTGAAATCCATATGGTGGCATTTGAGCCATCTCCACCTCCATCAAGGGTTATTACACAGGTTTTGTTGTTAATAACTCCCCTTCCATAATAACCATAATAAGCATGACATTCATGATGATCAAAAAAAAATATTTTCTTTTCATCTAAAGAAAAATATTTACTATAAAATTTTTTTCTAGCCATCTGCATTCCACTAAAATCATCTTCGTTTTTTATTTTTGAGAGATCATAAAATAATTTTTTTTTATCTAAAATCTTTTTTTTAAATACATCTAAATATTTAACATTTTTATTTTCATAAATTTTTTTATACCAATAATCATTTTGCTCTTTAATGTAATCCTGTAGTGAAAATGAGGTATTTCTTTTTACTAAGTAATATTTTGGAGGTAAATTTTTTGTTGATACTGCTATTGCATTAATTTGACTTTTAAAAATATTATTATGCTTTAGGATTGAATTTATTGATTTTATAGGAAAACCATACTCATTTTTTTTTCTTGAAATTTTTTCTTCAGATAAGGCACTTAACAATTTTCCATCCTTAAATAAAGAAGCACCAGAATTGTGTCCATCGTGAATTCCTAAAATAATCATAATATTTTTAAAATATCTATATAATCTTGATCAATATATTTGTTATATAGTTTATTAATCTTTATTAAATCATTTTTGTTATTTATGCTAAAATCTTTTTTAAGTAAATTTTTAAAATTTTTAACTAACCTAAAATTATAAATTTTATAATTCTTATTATTTTCATAAAAATATTCAAAGATATGCTCTCTATGTCTTTTTAACATCTTATTTTTTTCATTCTTTAGAAAAATACTTGTTTTAGCAATTTCACAAGCCAATCCTTTGGGGTATGTCCTTGGATATTGATTGGTTATAATATCGAAATTTGAATACAAAAATTTTTTAATCATTTTATCCATCAGTTTTACATCAAAAAAAGGTCTATCAGCACAAACCCTGATAAAAGACTCTAATTTAAACTTTTTGATACAATCTAAATTTCTTTTAAAAACATCATTTAATTCACCACGAAAGATTTTTATTTTATTTTTTTTACAAAATATTTCTATTTCATTGTCACTTTTATTTTTTGACGTTGCTACAATTATGGGTAATTTAAAATTAGAATTTTTTTTTATCCTATCAATAATAAATAATAATAAAGGTTTTGATCCAACTTTTGACATTACTTTTTTTGGTAATCTTCTTGAATTCAATCGGGCAAAGATTATTATTGCCATTCTTTGTTGATTAAAATTTAGTTTCATTTAATTATAGGAATATTGTGTGTGGTATAGCTGGTTATATAACTAAAAAAAAGTATTTAAATTTTTCCTTTGATCAAGCTTCAATCAATTTAAAAAAATTAATGAAAAATAGAGGTCCCAATCAACAAGGATCATTTCAATTCACTACTAATCAATCAAACATTAATCTATTTTCATCTAGATTGAGAATTATTGATTTAGACAAAAGATCAAATCAACCATTTAAAACACAAAATTTGATATTAATTTTTAATGGTGAAATATATAATTATTTAGAAATCAAAAAATTTTTAATAAAAAAAAAATTTAAATTTAAAACTAAATCTGATACTGAAGTTTTAATAAAATCCTACGAATACTGGGGTGAAAAATGTGTTAATCATTTTGATGGGATGTGGGCGTTTTGTATTTATGATAAAAAAAAAAATAAAATCTTTGCATCAAGAGATAATTTCGGTGAAAAACCTTTTTTCTATTATTATGATGGAAATAATTTAGTTTTTGGATCAGAAATAAAATTTATTAATGAGATTTTAAAAAAAAATGTTCAAAAATCTTTAAATGAAAATAAAATTTATGATTATTTAGCAAAAGGCTATAAGTCTTTGCATAAAGATAACAATACTTTCTATAAAAACATTAAAGAATTAGAACAAGGTAGCAATCTGACTCTGGATCTAAATTCATTTAATTTAAAGAATAAAAAATATCTTAATATAAATGAATTAACTTCTCAAAAAACATCCAAGGACCCTTTAGAAAATTATGAAAAAATTAAAGATCTTTTAACTGAAAGTATGAAATTAAGATTGAGATCAGACGTACCTTTGGCCTTTTGTTTGAGTGGTGGAGTGGACTCTGCTAGTTTGGTGTCATTATGCTATAAAAAATTTAATCTTAGACCAAAATGCTACTCAATAATTGATAATGATAAAAGATATAATGAATTAGACAAAATAAATACTTTAAAAAAGGATTTAAATTGTGATGTTGACTTCATTCAACTTAAAAAAGAAAAAAATGAGGATTTTTTAGGTAATCTAGAAAAACTGATCAATTACCATAATGCTCCTATTTCAACTATCTCTTATTACATTCACTCAAAAATTTCAAAAAGGGCGAGTGAGTCTAATTATAAAGTAATTTTTTCTGGTACAGGTGCAGATGAAATTTTTACAGGCTATTATGACCACTTTTTATTATTTCTGAGCAGCTTAAATCAAAAAGATGCATTTAAAAATGAAACTAACAGTTGGAAAAAGTATATTAAGCCTTTAGTTAGAAATAAATATTTAAGAGACCCAAAAATTTTTGAAAAAAGTCCTAAATTTAGAGATCATATTTATTTTGATAAAGATTTTATTAGTAATTTTATATACAAAATAAAAAGACATAAATTTAATGAAGAGAAATACTCAAAAAACATTTTAAAAAATAGAATGATAAATGAGTTATTTCATGAATCCGTACCTGTAATTCTTAAAGAGGATGATCTAAACTCAATGTACAACTCAATAGAAAACAGATCTCCATTTTTATCAAAAAAGCTTGTTAAATACGCTCTAAGTATTCCAGTCAATCAATATATAAACAACTCTTACACTAAATTTCCATTAAGATATGCCATGAAAGGAATTTTACATGATGAAATTAGATTAGAGAGAAAAAAAATTGGATTTAATTCAAATCTTAAGTCTATCACTAACTTTAATCAAGATAGTTTATTTAACTTTTTGAGTCAAAATAAAACACTTGCTAATTTAATTAACTTAAAAGAAATAAAAAAAATTAACTTTAAAAATGAATTAACAAACAGTACAAGTAAATTTCTTTTTTCTGCAATATGCTTAAAAATTTTTCTAGATAAATATTAAGATAAGATGATAAGTATAATTGATTATGAACTTGGCAATACACTTTCAGTAAAAAATGCAATTGAAAAACTAGGCTATAAGTGCGAGATAACAAATAGTAAAAATAATATTTCAAATTCTAATTGTATTATTTTACCAGGCGTAGGTTCATTTAATAAAGGTATTTCTAACCTAAAGAAATTAAAGCTCATTGAAATATTAAATGAAGAAGTTTTAATAAAGAAAAAAAAAATTTTAGGTATTTGCTTGGGTTTTCAACTTATGTGTGAAAACAGCAATGAATTTGGTTTTAATGATGGTCTTGGATGGTTAAATTTTGAAGTAAAAAAAATAGACTCAAAAAATTTGAGATTACCGCACGTTGGATGGAACAAAATAAATCTCCTAAAAAGTGAAACTAATTTTTTAAAAAAAATCAGTAATGATAATATGTTTTACTTTAATCACACTTATGCAATTAAAAACTATAAAATAAATGATCTATCAGATTTAATGACATGTAGTTATGGAGAAGATTTTGTGGCTGCTATAAAAGTAGATAACATATTTGGTATTCAACCTCATCCAGAAAAAAGTCAAAAACAGGGATTGCAAATAATTAAAAATTTTATTGAATGTTGAAATGGTAGCAAAAAGAATTATTACAACATTAATGTTAAAAGATGGAGTGCTTTTTAGAACAAAAGAATTTTCTCCTGATTATAGATATACACTTAATTTTGTAGATATGTGGTCTGTCGATGAACTCATAATTATAGACATATCAAGAAATTTAAATTTTTATGATAAAGAAAAAGAAATATTTTTTGAGGAGATGAAAAAAATTTCTAAAAATGCATATATACCAATAACTGCAGGTGGTGGTGTTAGAAAATTGAAAGATATTGAAAAACTTTTAAAAAATGGTGCTGATAAAATTATTTTAAATACTGCCTCAATAATTGACGTAAATATAATTAGCTTAGCAGCAAAAGAGTTTGGGTCTCAATGTATAGTTGTTTGTGTTGATACAATGTTAGAAAAAGATCAATATTATTTAATGGAAAATTATGGTCAAAAAAAAAGCAGAATAAATTTAATAGATTATATTGAAAAAATTCAAGAGAAGAATGCGGGTGAAATTTTTTTACAGTCAGTAAATAAAGATGGTTCTTTAATGGGATATGACTTTGATCTATTAGAAAAGATTAGCAGTTATATTAGAATACCTTTAGTTATTTCTTGTGGAGCTGGTAACTGGGGTCATGTAAAAAAAGTATTGTCTTATGAATATGTTTCTGCAGCGTCTTTAACTAATATTTTTCATTTTACAGAAAAAAGTATTAATAGTCTTAAAAATTATATAAAGGACACAACTTTTATAAGAGAATAAATGGAAAATATAAAAATTTGCAAAAACTGTTTAATGCCCAGCTCAAGACCAAGAGTAACTTTTAATAATAATGGAGTTTGTAATGCCTGTGTCTATATAGCAAAAAAAAATGAAATTGATTGGCCATCAAGAGAAAAAGAATTCTTAGATATTTGTAATCAAAACCGATCAAAAGATGGTAATTATGACTGCATAGTACCTTGGAGTGGTGGAAAAGATAGTAGCTCAATAGCTCACAAGCTTAAATTTAAATATAACATGAATCCACTTTTGGTAACTTTCTCACCATTAATTCCAAGCAAAATAGGGTACATCAATAGAGAAAAATTGATAAAATGTGGGTTAGATAATTATTTTTTTTCTCCAGATGGAAATGTATCGAGCTATCTTGCTAATAGATTTTTTGTTGAAAGAGGCAATCCAAAAATTGCATGGGATGCTGGGGTTAATGCTTTACCTATTCATGTTGCAATCGAAAAAAACATAAAATTAGTTTTTTTTGCAGAACATGGTGAAAGTGAGTACGGAGGCAATGTTCTAACAAAAGACTCTGATAAAATTAGAGACTTAGATGAAGTGTTGGAAAATCAAATTGGTGATGTTCCTGAAAATTGGGTCGATGACAAAATTTCACTTAATGATTTAAATATGTATAGATATCCAGGTGAAGAGAAAATCTTGACAAAGGATGTAAAGGCATATTATTTTTCATATTTTTTTAAGTGGGATGTATTCGATAATTATGAATATTGTAAGCAAAATTTTAATTTTCAAACTAGTAAAAATAGAATAACAGGTACTTTTCAAAACTACGATAGTATGGACGATCATATTGATCACCTCTATTATTATATGCAATATATAAAGTTTGGTTTTGGCAGATGTTTGAGAGATGTTTCTAGATTGGTACAAAATAATCACATGAAAAGAAATGAAGCAATTGACTATGTTAATAAATATGATGGAGAATTCCCAAAGGATAACTTGGATGAGGTTTTGAATTTTTTGAATATAAATCTAATTGAGTTAAATGAAATAGTTGAAATGCACAGAAATAACGAAATTTGGGAAAAAAAAAATAATGAACTTATTAGATCATTTAAACTTTTATAAAATTTCAATATATAACTTATGTTAAAAAAATTAAATGAAATTGAAAAAAATGTTTTAAAAGTTTATGAAAAAAATAATCCTTCAATACATTTTGTTTTGGAAGATATTAAAAAATTTAGACAAAGAAAATCAAATTTAGAAAATTTAATATTTAGTAACTTAAAATTTCCAAAAAAAATGTTTGCGCAATCTGATCTAATTGATTTTGGAGCTGGCACTGGAGATACTTCCATTTCATATAATAATTGGGGAGCCAATTGCACATTGGTTGATATGAATCAACTTGCTTTAAATAGAGCAATTAAAATTTTTAGAAAATTATCAAAAAAAAATACACTAAATAAATTCATTAAAGCATCAATTTTTAAACATAAAATTAATAATAAAAAATATGATATCGTATCATCTATAGGAGTCATACATCACACTGCCAATCCATCATTAGCCCTAAAAAAAATTGCAAGATTTGTTAAAAATGATGGATATTTGATATTAGGGTGCGCAACAAATGAGGGTTTTTTTCAAAGGAATCTTCAAAGACTTATTATTAATAAATTTACTAATTTTGATGATCATGAAGAGATTGAAAGAATTGCCTTAGAACTATTTAGTGAAAACTTGTACAGAGCTAAAAGATACGGAGGCAGATCAATAAAAGCAATCATACATGATACCTATATAAATCCAAAAATTAAAGGTATTTCATTTGATGAAATTATAGAAAGTCTTGGAAAAAAATTTCAGTATTATTCGTCTGCTCCAGATATAAATATTATTAAAAGTTTTGATAGTCCATTAAGTTACAAAGAAAGTATTTTTTCTAAGTTTAAAAACCTAACAGTAATTTCTAAGATTTTAATGATGAGTAATTCAGATCATGTTAAAAATAAATATAACTTAATGAACAATAAGTTGCAAAAAATCAACAATTTAAATTTAAATTTAACTGATAATCTTTCAGACTTCAATAAAAGTAAAAAGGTAAGCTTAAAAAAAATTAGATATAATATAAAAAAATATAAATCAAATTTTTTAAAATCGAATTTAATTAATGATGTTTTTGAAGAACACAAAATATTTATACATGAGCTTGAAAAACTAATTTTTAATTTTGACAAATATGATTTAAAAAAAATGAAAAGATATATTAAAAGTTGTAAAGTTTTATTTAGAAAAAGTGGTGGACTTGGCAATAATTATTATATCTTTAAACGTAATTAATGAATTTGAACAAAAAGAAATATTTTGATGATGGGTATATAAAAATTAAAAATTTTATACCTAATTCAATAATATTTGGAATTAAAAAAGAACTATCAAATATTATAATAGATTCTGCTAAATCATTGTCATTAAATATAATAAAAAATAATTTTAACTATTTGATTGATGATATATTGCCTCAGATTTATAAAAAAAATAAAAATAAAGGTGCTTATATTTTTGATGTTTCAAGCAGATTAAATATCTTAAGAGATTTAACAAATTATAGTAAAACTATAAGTGTCATATCAAAACTATTAAATTTAAAAAAAAATCAAATTATTTCAGCTAAATTTTCATTATTTTTATTTACAAAATATCATAAAAATAATGCAATTGGTTGGCATCAAGAGTCTGGCTATTATTCCAATCCTAAGAATAATAATTTTCAATATTTAAAGAAAAATAATTCTTTATTCACTTGGATACCAATAACTGATACTTGGCCTGGCAATGGAGCTTTAGTTTTAATGCCAAAATCACATAATGAAAAAAATGTTTTTCATAATAAAAACTCATTTAGTAAAAGATATGAGGTCAGTCCAAATAAAAGAGGTGAAATTTATATAAAAGATATAAACAAAATTGAAAAAAAATATTCTAAGAAAGAAATTTCATCAAAAAGTGGAGATATTATTTTTGTTGACTCAAATACTTTGCATAAGTCTGGGAAAAACGATACTAACAAAACTAGAGTAGGAGTAATTATGCGTTTTGGTGAAAGATTTTAAAAAAATATATGATTAATAAAAAAAAAATAATAGAAGATTTTTATGGAAAAGGTAAGCATAGTGTTGTTCCATATTCAAAAAAATTTACCTCTGGCAAAGAAATCAATGTTGCAAAATATTCTGGGTTAGTATCAGTTATAAAAAGAAGAAGTTCATCAGAAATTGCTGATGACTGGTCAAAAAATGTTTTTGGAAATAATTTTTCAGAAACAAAATATACAGCTAAAATTCCTGCTGTTATTGCAAGACATACTTATGTTTTGGAAACAATTCTCTCAAAAATTGATCTTTTAAATAAAGAAGTTTGTGACTTTGGAGCTGGGGAAGGTGATTTTTTAACAATGTTAAAAAAAAAAATTAATTGTAAAGGATTTGGAATTGAGCCGTCAAAAAAAAATTGCACTCTTCTAACAAAAAATAAAATTAAAAATTTTAATGGCACTATTGAAGAATTTTATTTGTTAAATAAAAAAAAGAAATTTGATATTGGCACAATCATGTGGACTTTATGTAACACCTCTAATTGCTTTGAAATTGTAAACAATGCCTCTAATTTGATAAAAAAAAATGGATACTTGGTGGTCACTGAAAGTAGTAGAATTTTAGTACCATTTAAAAAACCTCTGCAAATGTACTTTGGGGGCAATAAACCAGACCTTCACCCATTTCATTTTACCAAAAACTCACTTTCAAATCTACTTGTGCTTAACAAATTTAGACCTGTATTCATTAATAGATATATAGATAGTGATTACTTATTAATTATTGCAAAAAAAATTGATCGTGTAGAAGAAAAAAATTTAAAACTTGATAAAGCTGAAGATATTAAAAATTTTTTTAGAAGATGGTTTAAAGAAAGCCTAAACTATCAAAAAGAAATCGTCTAATGTTAAAAAAAAAATATAATCAGTGTTATGATGTAAGTGAAAAAAATAAAACTTATCTTCAAACTTCTATAAAGAGATCTAAGGGTATATTTCCTGAAATGGAGGTTGCTAAAGCTCACATGAATATTTTAAAAAAGTATATAAAAAAAGATGATACTATTCTTGATGCTGGTTGCCTGACCGGTCATTTTTATAGAAGTTTTTTAAAAGCATTTAAGAATCATCATTTAAAGTATACAGGTATTGATCCATGGGCGCTACATATTAATGAAGCAAAAAAGATATGGTCTAAAGATAAAAATGTAAATTTTAAAAAGGGATGGGTACAAAAATTACCTTTTAAAAATAATAACTTCGATATTAGTATCTGTAGTAATGTGTTAACTCATATTCCCAGTATAGAAGATCCAATTAAAGAATTATTGAGAGTTACCAGAAAAATTATTTTAATAAGAACTCCAATACATAAAATTTCATACAGAATACAAATGGTTTTTAATTCTAAATGGTTTAAATATACAAACATACATCCAAAAGATGAGTTTGATAAAAATGGAAACCCCAGAGCTTTTGAATATTTTGATGTGCATTCAAAAGATTATTTTAAAAGTTTAGTGAGAAAATACGAAAAAAAAGCAAGAATAGAATTTATTAAAGATAATTTTTATAATAAAAAAAATATAAACCTTAAAAAAGAAAAGAAACAAAAAATTTTATCTACTCGAGTAAATAGTGATGGAGACCAAGTGGCAGATTTATTGATTATACCAAACCACTTTGTATTAATTAAAAAATAAAATATTGTAAAAACCCTTAACCATGTCAGTTGGAATATAAATTATAATATCATTTATCTTTAAAAAATTAAAAATTTTTTTCAGTGCATAAATCAAGCCAATTGAGCTATTAGTACCAGTCAGCTGCACGCATTACTGCGCTTCCACATCTGGCCTATCAACGTGGT
>MDTB01068080.1_pt1 | contig 15875 bp, 16 predicted proteins | sample 811161 | NCBI WGS metagenome assembly MDTB01 (sample SAMN05326650, study PRJNA326480) | marine metagenome | isolation source: seawater | place: Mediterranean Sea | collected 2009 | reverse complement strand
TTTATAAAATGTTAAAAAATTTGAAAAAAAACAAAAAAATTTTCGCATCAACAGACATACTTTCAACCCCTGTATATGTTCCATCTTTAGTAAAATTTATAGGAGAAAAATTTATTGAAAATGAAAAGTTCTTTAAGCTTAAAAGAAAAAATAATCTAATTAATTTCTCTTCCAACGAATATATATCTATTTTTAATTTTATTAAATTATTTGCTAAAGAATTGAAAAAAGAAAAATATATTTTTCCAGTTAAAGATAGATATTTTGATAAAAATTCTGAGAAGCCAAAATATTTAGGCTTGAAATCACTCAAAAAATATTCTACATATGAAAAATTACACACTTGTGTAAAAAATTATATACAAACAATTTACTAAAATTAAAAAACTATATTTTTGTGGAATTAGAAAAAAAAATTAAACAGTTTAAAGACGAAGGTGTAATCCTTACCAGGGATTTTTTTAAAGAAAATGAAATTTCTGAGTTAAGAAATGAATATGACTCTTTAGATAAAAATTTAACAAATAAAGATATTTATAAAGACAAACCTTTAATTGTATTTTGGAAACACGTTCAAGGTGAGCAAAAAAGAATTGCTACTTTTGATGAATTACCCTCATTATGGAATCTGATACAAAAGAAAATAGTTCCTTTTGTAAAGGAAGCATCAAAAAAAAACCAAATACAGTTGTTAGAAACTATAATTTTTAATAAGCCGTATGAAACTAGTAACACTTTGCATTGGCATCAGGATGTTGCTTATTTTCCTTTAAAACCTAATAATCAAGTTGCTGTTTGGTTTCCTCTTGAGCCTGTTAATAAACTTAGAGGAGCACTTAATTATGCATTAAAGTCTCATAAAGAAGGCATTAAAGGTTCAACTGACTTACATACAAGAAAACCTTTTGATAATGAGGATAGAGAATTAATTCCAGAGGATCCATCAAAATCTGGATATGAAGTAAGGTGTATGGAGATGACAAACAAGGATATTTTAATGCACGATGGTTATACTTGGCATTACTCTGGACCAAACAAAGAGAAAGGTTATACCAGAAGAGGAATATCAGTTAGATTTATTATTGAAAAAGCAGTTTTTGATCCAAGACCAGGTCAGGGTGCTGCATTTACAAAACAATTAAATTTAAAAGCAGGAGATCCATTTGTTGGAGATCCTTTTCCATATCTATAAATAATAAAATTTAATTTATTATATGAAAAAATCAGTTGGGGCTATAATTTTCCATAATGGAAAATATCTTCTTCAAAAAAGAGACAATAAAAAGAATATTTTTTTTCCAAACTTTTGGGGTGTTTTTGGAGGAACTGTTGATTTAAAAGAATCAAAAGAAAAAGCAGTTATTAGAGAATTAAGAGAGGAAATATCATTAGAAATGCATTTAAAAAAAAAAATTTTTTCGAGTTATTTTTACTCTGAAATTTTTAAAAAAAAACGAGATAGAACCTATTACTTGTGCGAATTTAAATCAAAAAATTTTAAGATAGTATTAAATGAAGGCCAAAAGTATAAATTTTTTAAAATTGAAGAAATTAAAAAACTTAATATTATTCCATGGGACCTAGAAGCTTTGTTGTATTATGACTTGTTTTATATTAAAAAACTTAAATTAATGCCAAGGTAACTTAATAATAAAAATGACAGCAAATAAATTCTCATTAAATGGATTTCATGTGATAAAGGGAGGTATATCTAAGCCTCTCTTAAGATCAGTACAAAATGATGTAATACATGTATTGAATAATAAATCAAAGGTTAATTACACCTCATTTCAAAAAATTTTATTAAAGTCGCAAAAAAATAGTAAATTTGAGTTTATTAAAAAAATAAATGAGTATTTAATATACAAAAAAGTAATTGACAAAATATTAAAAGAAAAAAAAATTCATAATTATATTTCAAGTATTCTGGGATTAGATTTATCTTATGAAAATAATCCTAATACATTAATTCTTAACATTCCAGAAAAGCCTTCTAGTAAAAAAAATTATATGTTCAAAGATTGGCATCAAGAAGTATGGTCTGGTGCAGGCACGAATACATTGCAAGTTTGGATACCTATCTTTCAAAAAGACAATTCTGGAGGTCAAATTGAATTGGTAAAAGATTCTCATAAATGGGGGCATGTTCCTCATAGAAACCGACGTCCAATAGAAATGCCAAAATCATTTAAAACTATAAAAACGAATATAAAGCTTGGGGATGTTCTTATATTTTCGACTACAATTATGCACAGATCTCTTCCTACAAAATTTTCTAGACTTACTTTGCCTACATTAGTCAGAAATTTTAAATATAAAAATTATTCTTTTGAAAATAATAAAAGTTGGACGGTATATTCCAATTCTGAAGTTACCAAGATTGAAAGATACCTCGGCAACCACTATCTCAGTCCATTCAGGACAGCTGATATTAAGGTTAAATTTGAATAAAAAAAATTTCTTTAATTTTTAGAAATTTTTAATATTTGAAATTTAATTTATTTAAAATCGTCTGAAATCTGTTATTAAACTTGAGTGTTTGAAGATATTAGTGAAAAAAAAATTTCAGAAAAATTTATTAAAGATGGATTTGTAGTATTTGATATTACAAATAAAAAATCACTAAAATTTATTACTGAAAAAATTAAAAAATTTTCTTTATCATTTATAAAAGAAAATAGATTGAAGCTTCATAAAGAAACTAATAAAAATTTTTTTGATCAGATACATAAGTCACTCCCCAAAAAAAAAATAAATGATTTTAGATTAAATATTTTAAAAAATGTTCTCCAGGATAAAGAAATTCGAGAAAATTATTATCTTTTAGGAAAAAAATATTTAGATATGATTGTTGGTAATGAATTATCAATGCAGAAAAGAATTAATCTAAGTGTTAATACTCCAAATGATCCTACATCAATACTAAATATTCATACAGATGTGTGGTCAGGAGACTCTCCTTTTGAGGTTGTTATGTGGGTTCCCTTGGTTAACTGTTTTAAAACTAAAAGAATGTTTATTGTTCCACCAAAAGAAAACGAAAAAGTTTTTAAAAAAAAACTTATTTCTTTTGGCATAAGATCCACAACAGACCTTTATAAATTTTATAAAAAAAAGTTAAAGTTTATTGATATTAAATTTGGTCAAATATTAATTTTTAATCAAAATCTTCTTCACGGAGGTGTAATTAATAAAGAAAATACAACAAGATGGTCACTGAATTGTAGATTTAAAAATATCTTTACTCCTTATGATGAAAAAAAATTGGGAGAATTTTTTGAACCAATTACACTTAAAGCTGCTTCTAAGATAGGCATAAAGTACTTTAATTTATTAAAAAAATGATTGTAGTCAAAGCCAGAGGATACGTTTCAAGTTCAAAAATCAATAAATCTTCAATTCCTCAACAGGTTCAAAATATGGCTATTAGAGATTATTGTTATAAAAAAAACTATGATTATCTTTTAAGTGCTGTCGAGTACGCAATGAAGGACAGTTTTTTTTCACTAAAAGAAGCTTTAAGTGACAGTTATAGTGATATTATAGTTTTTTATTCACTTCATCAACTTCCCGAAAATGTAATTGAAAGAAATGAGATTTATAATTTGGCAATCAAAAAAAAATCAATAGAATTTGCTATAGAAAATATGCAGCTTAAAAATAAACAAAATATCAGCGAGATAGAAAATATTTTAAGTATTGAAAAGATCATGAAAAAATATCAGAAATTTTATGAAACAAAAAACTTAAAACTATTAATTTCAAATGCCAAAAGTTAATTTCATACAAAAAATACATAATTCAACAAAAAGAGATTGTCTAGGTAGAATGGTTGATGAAAAAGTCAAGTGTATGAAAATCGCTAGGAAATTTTCAAAAGATTTTTTTGATGGAAGAAGAAGATATGGATATGGGGGATATAAATATATGCCTGGGCATTTATCTTCATTAGCAAAAAAAATTATTAAAAAGTATAAGTTAAATAATAGATCTAGTATTCTAGATATAGGTTGTGGAAAAGGTTTTTTGCTTTATGAAATTAAAAAATTACTTCCCAAAATTAATATATCAGGATTTGACATTTCAAATTATTCTATAAAAAACTCAAAAAAAGAGGTTAAAAAATACCTATTTACATTTGATCTTAATAAAAAACTTAGTTTTGCAAAAAGTAAACATTTCGATCTAGTTATTTGTTTAGCGACCCTTCATAATTTAAAACCTAAACAAGCATTTCAAGCTATAAAAGAAATTAATAGAGTATCTAAAAAAAAATATATAATGGTAGATAGTTATTCAAATATTCAAGAATTATTTAACCTTCAGTGTTGGGCACTTACAGCAAATATTTTTTTTTCAGATGAAGACTGGATTTGGTTTTTTAAGAAAGCTAAATATACAGGAGATTATGAATTTATTCATTTTTAATTATGATTTTTAATGACCCATCAAAATTAGATAATTATTTAAAAAAAAATAAAGTAAAAAATGTAGTATTGTGCCATGGTGTTTTTGACTTAGTTCATTTAGGTCATTTAAAATATTTTAATGAAGCAAAGAGTTATGGTTCTTATTTAGTTGTTTCAGTAACTTCTGACAAGTTTATTAAAAAAGGATTTGGGAGACCTTTATTTAAACAAAATATGAGAATGGAATATATATCAAACCTTAAATGTGTTAACGCTGTTGTTTTGAGTGATGCAGCATCTGCAGTAAATGTAATTAAGCAAATAAAACCAAAGTTTTATGTAAAAGGTCCCGACTATAAAATTAATAAAAATGACAAATCTAAAAAAATTTTTTTAGAAAAAAAAGAAGTCGAAAATCATGGAGGAAAAATAAAATATACATCGGAAATAACATTTAGTTCTACAAAGTTAATTAATTCACATAATTTAATTTTTAATAAAGAACAGACTGATTTCATAAAAAAAATAAAAAGGAAATTTTCCTTAGATCAAATTAAGAGACTAATTGACTCATTAAAAAAACTAAATGTACTTGTGGTAGGAGAAATAATATTTGATGAATATAATTTTGGTGACGTTATTGGAAAATCTGGAAAAGAACCTCATTTAGTTTTAAAAGAGCATTTTAAAGAAACTTATGCAGGAGGTTCGGCAGCGATTGGTAAACATGTGTCTAGCTTTGTAAATTCGGTAAAAATAATTTCTTTTTTTGGAAACGAAAAAAAATATAGCAATATTTTAAGTAATAAAATAAAAAAAAATATTAAGTTAGATTTATTTAGACCTACTAACAAATTTAGCTCTATAATAAAAAAAAGATTTATTGATATAAAGTCAAATTACAAACTTTTTGGATCTTACTTATTGCCAAGAGAGGATAAATTGATAGGACAAAATAATCTTTCTAAGAAAATTAAAAAAAATATAAATAAATCAGATTTAATCATTATCTGTGATTATGGACACGGTTTAATAAATAAAGAAACTATTAAATATCTTAATAAACTGAATAAGTTTTTATCATTAAATATTCAATTAAATTCATCAAGTATTGGAACTCACTCAATAAAAAATTATCAAAATATAGATACACTAATTATAAATGAAAGTGAGCTTAGGTTTGAGTTGAAAAATGAAACTGATGACATCAAGTCTATTGCGTTAAATTATTTTAAATATAAAAAACTGAATAATTTAGTGATAACAAGAGGTGCAAATGGGGCATTGCTAATCGATAAAAATAAAATTTATAAATGTCCAGCTTTTGCAATTAAGAGTGTTGATAAAGTTGGAGCTGGCGATGCCATGTTGTCAATTATGTCTTTATGTCTCAGAAATAAATTTGACAAAGATCTATCATTATTTTTTGGTTCCATAGCGGGCGCATTTTCTGTACAAAACCTTGGTAACAAAAAAACTTTTGACTTCGAGGAACTTGAAAATTTCTTAGAATATTCTTTAAAATAATCTTTAAATTATTCTTGATTCTTTTGACAAATATCTGTGAGATTGTTAACAGTACTGAATTTAAAGTTTACAAAATATATTAAATGAAAGTAAGATATTCCTATCTAAGACAACAATTTGGTAATTGCCCAGAATTATGGAAAGATTTAAAAAAATTTGTTTTAACTGGAGATTTTACTTTAGGAAAACCACTTACTAAATTTGAAAATAAATTTGCCAAATTAATAGGTACAAAATATGCGGTCGGTGTAAATTCAGGAACAGATGCTATAAAATTAAGTCTTAAGGCACTAGGAATAAAACAAGGAGATGAAGTAATAACTGCAGCAAATACATTTGTAGCAACCGTAGGGGCCATTTGTGAGGTAGGTGCTAAGCCTGTATTTATTGATTGTGATGATACATTCTGCATGAATGTAGATTTATTAGAGCCAAAAATTACAAAAAAAACTAAAGCAATTGTGCCTGTTCATTTCACTGGCTACATGACGGATATGAGAAAACTCTTGAAAATATCAAAAAAATATAAAATTCCTGTTATTGAAGATGCATGTCAAAGTATATTGGCTTCAATTAATAAAAAAAAAGCTGGAACGTGGGGAGAATTTGGAGCGTTTTCTTTACATCCATTAAAAAATATTAATGTATGGTCTGATGGTGGTATAATTACGACCAACAACTCTAATTACTACAAACAATTAAAGCTTTTAAGAAATCACGGACTTAAGTCAAGAGATGAAGTTGTGATAAGTGGTTACAACTCAAGACTAGATACATTTCAAGCAGTGGTTGGTAATTGGATTATTCCAAAAGCAAAAAGTATTTCAATTCAAAGAATTAAAAATGCAAAATTTTTTGATGAAAATTTAAGTAGAATAAGTGGTATAAAAATACCTCCAAGACCAAAAAATTTTAGACTAGTATATCACTTATATATTGTTTTTGCAGAAAGAAGAAATGAGTTATACAAATATTGTCAAAGTAAAGGCATTGAATGTAAGATTCATTATCCAATACCAATGTATAGACAGAAAGCAATGTCTCACTTAAAGCTAAAGAAAAAAAATTTTCCTGTATCTGAAGAGCATGCAAAAAAAATTATAAGCTTTCCTTGCGACCAACATTTGTCAGTAAAAGAGATGAAATATATTATTAAAGTAGTTAAGGATTTCTATAATAAGTAATTTATATTATAATGAAAATTCCTTACGTTGATTTAAAAAAACAATATTCACAAGAAAGATCAAAATTATTAAAAAAAATTGATAATATTCTGTATTCTGGAAGTTATATAGGAGGTTCAGAAGTTGATAAATTAGAGAAAAAAATTTCAAATTTATGCAATACAAAATACGCTGTGACTTTTAATAGTGGGACAGATGCATTAACAATGGCAATGCTTTTGTGTGGAATTAAAAAAGGCGATGAAGTAATAACCCCACCAAATTCTTTTATTGCTTCAACCGCAACAATAGTACATATTGGTGCAAAACCAGTTTTTGTCGATGTTGGTTCAGATCAAAATATTGATCCTACACTTATTGAAGAAAAAATCTCTAAAAAAACTAAAGCAATAATGCCAGTTCATCTCACTGGAAGAGTGTGTGAAATGGATAAAATAGTTAAAATTGCTAAAAAATATAAATTAAAAATTATTGAAGATTCAGCCCAATCCATAGGATCAAAATTTAAAAATATATCAGCTGGATCTTTTGGAGATATTGGTTGTTTTTCAACGCACCCATTAAAAAATCTTAATGCTATAGGCGATGGTGGTTTTTTTGTTACAAATAACAGAAATTATTATGAGAAAGCATTAAATTTAAGATCTCATGGAATATATAAACGAAATATTGTTAAGAGGTTTGGATATGTTTCAAGAATGGATAATCTTCAGGCTGGAATATTAAATTTTAGACTAGCTAAATTAAATAAAGTAATCAATGCAAGAAGAAAAAATGTAAATTTTTATTTGAAATATTTAGATAAAAAATATTATTTTTTTCCACATGAAAATAAAAGTCAATTTAATACTTATCATACATTTGTTATTCAGGTAAAAAAAAGGGACGATTTAGCAAAATATTTATTAAAGAATGGTGTATCAAGTGCAATTCATTATCCAGTACCTATACATCTTCAGCCAGCTGCAAAAAAATTAGGTTATAAAAAAGGAGATTTTCCTATGACTGAAATACAAGCTAAAAAAATTATAACACTTCCTATAAATCAGTATATATCTGAAAAAAATATAAAATATATATCAAAGCTTTTTAATAGTTTTTATAATAAGAAAAATTAAAATATGGAAATAAGCAAAAAAATTAAAAAAAATCTTTTTTTTAATTTGTTAAGAATACGAAGAGTAGAGGAAGAAATTTCTAAACAATATTTTGATTGGAATATGCGTTGCCCGGTTCACTTGTCGATTGGCCAAGAATCTATTCCTGTTTCTATATGTGAAAATTTGTATGAAAAAGATGAAGTTGTTACTGCACACAGATCTCATGCACATTATCTTGCAAAGGGTGGTGATTTAAAAAAAATGTTAGCAGAAATTCATGGTAAAGAAACAGGATGCGCCAAAGGATTAGGAGGATCAATGCACTTGATTGATTTAAGTAAAAATATAAAAGCGGCAGTACCTATAGTTGGTAGTACACTCCCAATAGGCGTAGGAATGGCCTGGGCCAATAAATTGAAAAAAAAAAATAACATTGTTGTAATTTTTTTTGGAGATGGTGCTTCGGAAGAGGGAGTTTTTTTAGAAAGTTTAGATTTTGCGTGCTTGCACTCTTTAAACATTTTATTTGTCTGTGAAAATAATAAGTTTTCTGTTTACTCAAATATATTAAAACGTCAAAATAAAAAAAGGAAAATTTATAATTTAGCTAGAGCAATTGGAATTAAATCAAAAAAATTGAATGATCATGATTTACTAGATGTTTATTCAAATTCAAAAAAAATTATAGATAATATGAGAAAAAAAAATCAACCATATTTAATTGAAATTGATACTTATAGAAAACTGGAACATTGTGGACCTAATTCTGATGATAATTTAAACTATAGAACTAAAAATGAAGTTAAATTTTGGAATAGAAATTGTCAGGTAGCAAAATATACAAAAAAATTTCTAAAAAATAAAATATTATCTGACCGAGAGATAATTAAAACAAAAAAAAAAATTGATACAGAGATAAGAAATGCTTTTCGATTTTCAAACTCAAGTAAATATCCATCGAAAAAAAATTTCTTAAAATATATATATAAAAAGGAGTTGTAGTTTGAGAACGCTATATTTTTATGAGAGCATTAGAGAGGCCTTAGAACAGTCTATTTCTAAAGATAAATCAGTTATAGTTATGGGATTAGGTGTTGATGATCCAAAAGGTGTTTTTGGAACAACTTTAAATTTACATAAAAAATTTGAAACAAACGTTTATGATCTTCCAACAGCCGAAAATACTTTTACAGGGATAGGTTTAGGATTAGCAATATCTGGATATAAACCGGTTATCGTTCATCAAAGAGTAGAATTTTCACTTTTGTCAATTGAGCAAATATTTAATCAAATTTCTAAATGGTTTTATATGAGCGGAGGAAAGGTAAATGTGCCGATAGTAATCAGATTAATTATTGGAAAGGGGTGGGGACAAGGTCCGCAACATTCTCAAACTTTGGAAGCAATATTTTCGCATATACCAGGCTTAAAAGTAGTTTGCCCCTCAAACTCTTATGATGCAAAAGGAATGTTAATCTCTAGTATAGAGGATCCAGATCCAGTTATATTCTTTGAACATAGATGGCTTCACTCGACTAAAGATTTTGTGCCAAAAAAAAAATATAGAGTGCCTTTGAAAAAATGTAGTTTGATAGGCAAAGGAAAAGATTTAACAATTGTCTCTTTTTCTTATCCCGTTTTAGAATGTATCAAAGCAGTAAACTTCTTAAAGAAATATAATATAAATTGTGAATTGATTGATTTAAGATGCTTAAGACCTATAGATTACTCCTCAATATTAAATTCAGTAAGGAAGACAAAAAAAATTTTAGTTGTTGATAATGGATGGATTAAAAATGGGATTAGTGCTGAGATATTGGCTTATTTATCAGAAAATCTTTCTATGACAAGAAATAAATATTTATTTAAAAGAATAGGACTTGAAGATACTCCAATACCAAGCTCAGTCTCATTGGCAAAGCATTGTTATCCAGAAGAGACAAAAATTATTAAAAAAATATTAGGAATGTTAAATAAAAAAATCGACAAAAATCTCATTCCACCTTTAAGAAAAAATCCTGATCAACCAGATAAAAATTTTCAAGGTCCATTCTAATTTAATGAAAAATAAAAAAAAAATATTATGTTTTGATTTAGATAACACATTATGTTTGACAATTGGAAATGATTATAAAAATGCAAAACCAATTAAAAAAAATATTAAATTTGTTAATTATCTTTATGAAAAAGACTATTATATAAAAATTTTCACAGCTAGGTTTATGGGTAGATCAAAAGAAAATATTAACTTAGCCAAGAAAAAAGGATTGAAATTGACTCGAAATCAAATAAAAAAATGGGGTTTAAATTGTCATGAGCTTATAATGGGTAAGCCAACATATGATTTATTTGTTGATGATAAGGCAGTTTTTTTTAATAAAAATTGGCCTCAAGAGATTAAGAGAATATTACCTAAGTAAATTAAACACTTGAGTAAAAATTTTATGTTTTTAAAAAAAATTTTGCGAATATTTTATTTTAACTTCATTTGTTACATTTTATATTTACCTTTTATAATTTTTCTTTCATTTATATTAATATTTAAAAATATAAGATTTGGAGTAATTCAAACACACCGGGTTGGTCATTTACTCACAAACACCGAACTTTATTTGTTAAACAAAAAATTAAAAAATAAAAATACTTTTGATATTATTTATAAAGCTAAAGGGATAGCAAATAAACAAGCTTTTAAAATGATAAAAAGAAAACTAAAAATATTTCCAAGTCAAACAGTTCACGTACACAGATTCTTTAAAATATTCTCAAATACTAAATTTGAAATAGATGTGTATAAAAAGAATGGCGACAGAGATAAATTAAATTTATTGTCAAACAGCATAACACAAATTGATTTCACTGAAGAAGAAGTTGAATTTGGAAAAAAATTTATTTTTGAAAAATTTAATTGTAATGTTGAAAAGGACAAAATTATTTTTCTTTGTGTAAGAGATTCTGAATATTTAAATAAAACTTTTCCAAAAAAAAATTGGGATTATCACAGTTATAGAGATTGGAAGGTTGACAATTTTATAGAGGGTTGTGAAAAAATGACTGAAAAAGGCTATAAAATATTTAGAGTTGGAAAATATACAAATCAAAAAATAAATTCTAATAACAAGAATATTTACGATTATGTAAATTCTAATTATAGAAATGATTTTATAGATATATTTTTAGCAAAATTTAGTAAATTTGCTGTTTCAACAGCACTTGGGATAGATAATGCGGCATTAATTTTTAGAAAACCCATCGCCATGATACATGTTCCATTTGAACTTAGTTATTTTCATAACTCAAATTTGATTATGACAAAACATCATTATTGTAAAAAAAAAAAGAGAAATTTGTCAATTTCTGAGATTTTTGAAGTTGGAAAAAAAAATAATTTTAAATATGATACTGTGACTTACAGAAACAATGGTATATCTCTTAAAGAAAATAGCTCAAAAGAAATTACTGATTTCCTTATAGAAATGGATTTAAGAGTAAACAATAAATTTATTGGTTCAGATGAGCATAATAAAGATTTGGAAGAGGAATTTTGGAAAATTTTTAAATTTTATTTAAAACAAAATGATTTGGGGAATATGCATGGTTATTTTTCAGGCAATATTTCAAATTCGTTTTTAAAAAATAATCCAGATTTTTTGAGGTAAAAATGAAAGTATTAATCACAGGTGGCGCAGGATTTATAGGAAGTCATTTAGCAGAAGAACTCAGTAAAAATTATAAAGTTACAGTTTTAGATAATTTTTCTACAGGAAGAAGAAAAAACTTAAGTCACTTGAAAAAAATTAAAGTTGTTAGATGTGATATCTCAAAAGCAGGAAATTGGCAGAAATATTTTAAAAATGTCAAATGTGTTTTTCATCTTGCTGCATTAGCAGATGTAGTACCAAGCATTAATTATCCAGAAAAATATTATAAATCAAATGTAACAGGAACACTTAACGTTATGCAGGCGTGTCGTGATTACAAAGTAAACAAATTGATTTATTCAGCATCATCCTCTTGTTATGGAATCCCGAAAATATACCCTACAAAAGAAACTGAAAAAATTGATACGCACTATCCCTATGCGTTAACAAAGTATTTGGGTGAAGAAATTTGTTTACATTGGGGAAAACTATACTCAATAGACGTAATATCATTAAGATTTTTTAATGTTTATGGTACTAGATCAAGAACTTCAGGCACATATGGTGCTATGTTTGGAGTTTTTTTAGCTCAAAAATTAGCAAAAAAACCTTACACTGTTATTGGGGATGGAAATCAATCTAGAGATTTCACATATGTGACTGATATAGTTTCTGCATTAAAATCTGCTTTTAAATCTAAATTAAAAAATGTAATTTTAAATGTAGGCAGTGGCAGAACAATATCTGTAAATACTATTGTTAAGTTATTAGGTGGAAATAAAATACATATACCGAAAAGACCCGGAGAACCAGATTGTACTTTTGCTGACATTCGAAAAATTAAAAAACTTTTAAATTGGAAACCAAAAATAAATATTGAAAAAGGAATAAAATTTTTGCTACAGGATATAAATTATTGGAAAGAAGCACCAATATGGACTCCTAAAAAAATACAAAAAGCAACTTCTGACTGGTTCAAATATATTAAATAGATATTAGCAGCAGTTATCAAATTTAATTAAATTAATTGTTTAAATCTGCAAAATAGTTATAAAGAAAAATCAAAATGAATATTTTAATTACTGGTGGTGGAGGATACGTTGGATGCGAGCTAGTGTCATCACTTCTTGATCAAAATATAAACGTAACATCATTAGATCTATATTTATATGGTATGGATATTATGCCAAATCATAAAAATTTAAAGATTATTAAAGGAGATATTAGAAACATAGATGTTTTAAAAAAAGCTTTTAAAAACCAAGACATGATCATTCACTTGGCCTGCATTTCTAATGATCCAAGTTTTGAACTTAACCCAGAATTGGGAAAATCAATTAACCTCGATGCATTTGAGCCTATGGTTAAAGTCGCAAAAGATTTAGGTGTAAAGAGATTTATTTATGCATCTTCTTCAAGTGTTTATGGCATTAAAGATGAGGAGAATGTTCATGAAGATATGATCTTAGAGCCTCTTACTGACTATTCAAAGTTTAAAGCAGATTGTGAAGATATTTTATTAAAATATAAATCTCCAAATTTTGAGGTAGTAATAATTAGACCTGCTACAGTTTGTGGATTTTCAAAAAGACAAAGATTAGATTTAGTAGTAAATATTTTGACAAATCTTGCTTATAATAAAAATAAAATCACCGTTCTAGGTGGGGATCAGCTTAGACCAAATATTCATATAAAAGATATGGTTGGAATATACAATAAAGTAATTGAAGCAGATGCAGATCTAGTTAACGGTCAAATTTTTAACGCTGGATATCAGAATTTAAAAGTTTCAGAATTAGCAAATGTGGTAAAAAAAATTATTGGTGATAAAGTCGAAATTGAAACAAAGGAAACTAATGATAATAGATCATATCATATTTCAAGCGATAAAATTAAAAAGATATTGAATTTTTCTACATCACATACAGTCGAAGATGCTGTAGTAGATTTAAAATCAGCTTTTGATAAAAAATTATTAATAGATCCATTAAGTAATATTAAGTATTATAATATTAAATTAATGAATGAAATTAATTTAATTTAATATTTTAAAATTAATCTATATTTTTTTATTTTTAAATAAAATAAAATTTTATGATGGTTCATAATGAAAAGTAAATTAACATATATTAAAAATTTAATTTTAATATCTCCATTAAATTTTTTATTTATATGTTTTTTGTTAGTTGTAGAAATAGGAATTTTATCTTTATCTGTTCTATCTTTAATTCCAATTGTTGATTACATCTTAGATCCTGAATTAATAAATACATCAAGAATTACAAATATAGTTATAAATTTCTATAATTTTCTAGATATAAATTTGAGTTTTATGAGTTTATCTTTTTTTTTTATTATTTTTCAATTATTTAAGGCATTCATCACCATCTTTATTAATTATTCAATTTTAAGATTTAAGTATGATGTCTTAAGAAAATTAAATAAAAAAACTTTAGAGTTAATTCTTAATTCTAATTGGAATTTTTTTTCAGAAATAGATTATGGATATTTAACAAATACATTTGTAAAAGAAATTACAAAAATTGGTGATTTGATAGGCCAATTGGCGAGAATGTTTGCTGCAATGACACAATTTTGTATTTATTTAGCAGTTCCTCTTTTTATCAATTATCAATTAACTTTATCAATTCTTTTTCTAATTTTGATAGTTGCTTTCCCAATAATCAAAATTTCTGGGTCTTTAGGTTTAAAATTTGGAAGAGAAAATACCCAGACAGCTAACTTTATGATGTCTTCACTGAGTGAAATTTTAAATTCTTTAAAATTTATCTTTATCAACTCTCAAACTTTATATTTTAAAAAAGATTTTTTAAAAAAGTTTGATTCACATGTAAATGCAACATTAAAAAGTCAAATTTTATCAACTTCTGTAAATTCTTTTTTTCAGCCTATTGGTGTAATAATAATTATAATAGTTTTCGGACTTTTTATATCAAGAGGTATAATTTTATCAGAGATTGCAGCAATTTTTTATAGTTTAATTTCAATTGTTTCTGCAACTAATACTTTAGTTGGCATAAATATAAATATTAATAATTTTATACCAAGTATAGATCAATTAAATTCAATTTTAGATAAATCAAAAAAATTTCAAAAAAATAACGGAAAGTTAGTTTTTAATAGCTTAAGAGAAAATATTGAGTTTAAAGATCTAAATTTTTCTTATGCAAACAAAGAAAAAATCATAAAAGGATTAAATTTAGAAATTAAAAGAAATTCTATAATTTCTATCATTGGTAGTTCTGGAGCTGGCAAAAGTACTTTGTTAGATTTATTCACCGGATTGTTAGATTTGAAAGAGGGTAAAATTTATATCGATGGTATTGATATTAATGAATTTAATATAGATACATTGAAAGAAAAAATTGGATACGTAACACAAGAAACTACTTTATTTAATACATCAATTTTAAATAATTTGAAGTATGTTTCCTCAAAAAATTTCGAGGAAAAAGAAATTTGGAATTCTCTTAAATTTGCAAATTTATCAGAATTTGTTGAAAATCTACCAGAAGGTTTAAATTCTAATGTTGGTGAAAGAGGTGTTCAATTGTCAGGAGGTCAAAGACAAAGACTTTCACTTGCTCGAGCTTTTTTGAAAAAACCAAATATATTAATCTTAGACGAAGCAACCAGTTCGTTAGATTCTATTACTGAACAAGAAATACAAAATACAATTTTTAAACTTAAAAAAAATGATGATATCACTATAATAGTTGTTGCACATAGACTTTCAACTATAAAAAACTCAGATCAAATTTTTGTTTTGGATAACGGCAAAGTTTTAGAGAGAGGTTCTTATCAAGAGCTTTTAGAAAAAAAAGATAGTAAATTTAATGTAATGCTTGAGTCTCAAATAATCAGTTAAATTATTTATTAATAAAATCAATAAAATATTTTTGATTACTTTTTTTCCAAATAGAATTATTTTTTAATTTTTTTAAAAATAAATTTGCACTTTGACCATTACCAAAATAATTATATTTCTTATAA
>MDTB01217825.1_pt1 | contig 15876 bp, 14 predicted proteins | sample 811161 | NCBI WGS metagenome assembly MDTB01 (sample SAMN05326650, study PRJNA326480) | marine metagenome | isolation source: seawater | place: Mediterranean Sea | collected 2009 | reverse complement strand
GTTCTTGAGCGGCAGCTGCAGGTCGTATTCGACGCCGTAGTTGCCGTGGGCCTCCCAGGAGGTGCCGGGATAAAACGCCTTGAGTTGGGCGCTCTGCACCTGCTTGGTGCCGAGACTGCCCCGCTGCAGGCTGGCGATCGGCCAGGAGATCGGCTGATCGCCCACAGCGAGGGTCTTGCTGCCTGGATCACGGAGTTGCCCGCTCCAGCGGCTGCCGATCTGTATGCCGCTGACGCGCGAGTAGATGATCGAACCCGCTGCACCTTTGGGGCTGGCGCGGTGTTCCTTGGCGCTCAGATCGCCATCGAGCAGGCCCAGCAGCGCGGATGCTTCCGGCGCTTGATCACTGATCAGCCCCACCGTCGCCAGGGAGACCGGCCCGTCACTGCGCAGGCGCAGCTGGAGCGTGCGGCCGTTGAGCAGGGGATCCAGCCCCTTGACCGGCAGCGGCAGGCTCAGCAGCACCGCGTTGGCCTTCGGCTCGAGGGTGATCTGCTCGGGCAGAGCGGCTGGCCGTGGTGCTCCAGCAATCAGGTCACCGGCGGTGCGGCTGCCGGGGCCGGCGTAAACGCTGAGGCCGTCGTGCTCCATCCGTGCTGGAAGGGGCAAAAACGGAGCGCCCGGCTGGGAGAGGTAGGTGGCTCCACTGGGCACCTGCACCGTCACCGGCCGGTCGCTGCGGTTGCCCAGGATCACGCCGAGCCAAAGCGTGCTCTCCGGCGCCCCCTTGGCGCCGGCATAGACGTGATGGCTGAAGAGATCAAACGCCCCCTCCAGCGGCACGTTGAGATGGGCAGAAGGCACCTTGCGGCCGCTGCCGTCAAAGGTGGACAGGAGGATGCCGTCCTCGGTGACCACCTCGGGGTTGTTGTCATTGACCAGCAGGCGCTGATCCAGCCCCCCCGGCAGGGGGCGCACCTCACCGCTGCGCAGCTCCTGGCTGGCCAGCGGCAGGGCTGGTCCGTGGATCAGCGTGGCGCCCAGCAGGGCGGGAAGCAGCAGGGTGCGCATCACTTGAAGGCCGCGGCGGTGGCGCCACTGAGGGCGCGAATCATGTTGGTGCTGCGGGGGCTGTTGAACGGCCCCCGCACCATGTAGGAGGCCACCGCGCGTCGCCCGTCAGGTAGTTCGATCAAGGCCGAATCCACGTAGGCGATGCCGATGTCTCCGGTCTTGTTGTAAGTGCGGACGCCGCGCCGCAGCAGGGCGCCGTTGACATCTGCGCCACCGCCCCCCAGGCCTTGCAACCAGCCGCGGGGGATCAGGGTGTCGGTGCGGGAGATGCCCAGGGTCTGGCGGAACAGATCACGGCTGCGGGGCGTCAGCACCTGGGCGGTCTCCACCAGGGCGATGCTGCGGGCCTGATCGCGGGCGGTGGTGGTGTTGGTGCCCTCCAGATCCGGCAGCCAGTTGTTGATCACCGTGCCCTCGAGGCCCAATTCCTGAAAGCGGGCGTTGAGTGCTGTTTTTCCCCCCAGGCGCTGGATCAGCAGATTGGTGGCGGTGTTGTCACTGACGCGGATCATTTCGGTGGCCACCTCCAGCACGGTGAACTGGCTGCCCAGGGGCTGTCCGCCCATCCAGCCGGACCCTCCTCCCACGACGGTCTTGTTAAGGCTGAGCAGCTCATCGAGCTGCAACTTGCCGGCGTCGTGCGCTTCTAGGGCCACCAGCAGGATTGGCGTTTTGATGGCACTGGCGGCTGGGAGCACCAGATCCGGCTTGAACTGCCCGTAGCTGCCGTCATCGAGCACCAGCGCGAAGGCCCCCACCTGCAAGTCCTTCTGCGTGGCCGCCAGCTGGGCCAGCTTGGCGCTGAGGGCTTTGTCCTCCTGGCGCGGCTCAAAGCGCCCCAGCCCGTTGTTGCCGTTCTCTTCAAGCTGGGGCAGCAGGGGCGGCCGCTCCGGGGTGCCGGCCCCCAGCCGCGGGGCCAGGAATTTCAAGGCGGTGCCACTCAGCACAGCCAGGCCAGCGCCGAGGATCAACAGGCGCAGCAGCAGCAGCAAGGGTTGGGTCCAGCCGGCATCCCGTGGCTGCCTGCTGCTGCGGCGGTGATGTGGGCGCGGACTCACGGCCTGCTGAGGGGTGATTTCAAATTACTGGCCCTGCTCCGCCCCGCCATGGCGGCTGGCCCAGCGCAGCTGACGCACCATCCCCCGCAGCAGGGCTACCTCTCCTTCCTGGGGTTCAGCCCGCAGCAGCAGCTGCCGCAGCTTGGCCATGCGGGCCTCCGCGGTGTGGGGGTAGAGAAAGCCCACCTCCAGCAGCAGCGCCTCTGCATCCTTCAAGGCGGCCTCCAGGGCCCCCTGGGCCGGCAGTGCTGCGGTTCTCGCCGCGGGCTGGGGCTCCTGCGGCTCCTGGGGCAGCGGCAGCGCCGCCAGGCACACCGCCACGGCATGGGAGAGGTTCATCGAGCTGTAGCTCTGAGCCGTGGGGATGCGCAGCAGCCGGCCGGCCAGTTGCAGTTCGCTGTTGTGCAATCCGTGGTCCTCACGGCCAAAGACCAGAGCCACCCGCGGTGGACCTGGAATCGCTTGCATCAGCCATTGCAGCGCCGGTGCCGGCTCGAGGTGATCTCTCTCTTGCGCCTCGATGCGGCCGGAGCAGGCCACCACACGGCGGCAGTCGGCCACCGCCGCCTCCAGGCTCTCGAACCGCTCGCATGTCTGCAGGCGCTCCGCGGCATGAACGGCCATCAGCTGGGCCTGCTCGCCCGTGGCATCGCAGCGGGGTGACACCAGCCGCAGCGGGCCTGTCTCGAAATTGGCGCAGAGCCTGGCCACGCTGCCGATGTTGAGCGGCCCGCTGGGTTCCACCAGCACGACCACCAGCTGCGGATTCACGTCAGCTCGTGCAGATAGGCCAGCAGGTCGGCCATGGACTGGGGATCGGGCTGGAAGCTCGGCATCGGCGGGGTTTTGCCACTGACCACCTGTTGAATCAAGGCGGTGTCGCGCTTGCGGTCACTGACCCCGTGCAGGTTGGGGCCCACCACGCCCTGGGCTGCAATGCCGTGGCAGCCGGCGCAATTGATCAAAAACAGCTTGCTGCCGTGCTCCTGATCGCCCCGCAGCGCCAGGCTGCTGCGGATGTACGGATCCCGCGGGCTGGCGCCGGCCACCACGCTGAGCAAGACAAGCCCAGCGGCGATGGCCAGGAGCACCAAGGCTGTGATCAGCCCGCGGCGGCGGGGGGATTCCTCAATGGCATCGCTGCGCGTCAAAGCGTGTCACTTGACTTGAATGTCATCCAGGTTGGCGCGTCGACCCCTAGATTGCGAAGACCTTTGAGCAAAACGGACCGGCCCGATGATCGAACCCCTGCTCTGCGGCATCGTTCTGGGTCTGATTCCCGTCACCCTGCTGGGCCTCTTTGTGGCTGCCTGGAACCAGTACCGCCGTGGCAGCGCCCTCGGCGGCTGATCCATCGAGTTGCCAGCGCAGCAGCAGCGTGCGCCCGTAACGGCGTGATCGTTGTTCGATCCACCCGCTCGGGGGATCGGGCTTGCCTTCACTGCCGCATTCCAGCAGCAATGATCCTGCTGGCTTCAACCAGCCATGGCTGAGCACTGAACATGCCAGGTCGTTGTAAAGCCCTGAGCTGTAAGGCGGATCGGCGTAGATCAGATCAAAGGGTTCCTTGCAGGCCTGCTTGAGCCAGCTCTCGATGCTGCAGCCCGTCAGCTGCCAGCGACCCTGGAAGCGTTCACCCAGCCCCTGCAGGTTGCGCCGCGCCACCGCCACGACCCGCCGGTCCCGTTCCACGGCCTGCACCCAGCTGGCTCCATGCAGCAGGGCTTCGCAGGCCATGGCTCCGCTGCCGCTGCAGAGATCGAGCCAGCGGCAGCCATGGAGCTCGCCGGCCATCATGTTCATCACCGCTTGACGCACCATGGCGGTGGTCGGTCGGGCGATCAGTCCCCCAGGGCTCTGCAGCTTCTGCCCGCTGCTGAGTCGCAGCACCATCACTCACTCCAGGCTGCCCAGCCAGCGCTGCAGCAATTGCAGACCGCAGCGTCCTGATTTCTCAGGGTGGAACTGGGTGGCCTGCAGGCGGCCGCTGCCGACAGCGGCGACAACGCTGCTGTTGCCATAGGGGGCGGTGGCGGTGACCACCTCAGGATCACTGGGGATCGCGGCGAAGGAATGCACGAAGTACATCCAGGTGGGCTCCCCCTCAGCGCTGATCAAGGGGCTGCAGCTGGCTGGTTGCAACGGGGCCCAGCCCATGTGGGGACAGCGCTCCTGCGGCTGGGCTGGAAGGGGCTCAACCCGCCCCCCCAGCAGCCCGAGCCCGGCTCGTGCGCCTTCAGCGCTGGAGTCAAACAGCAGCTGCAGCCCCAGGCAGATGCCCAGGAGCGGACGTTGTGCTGATGACCAGGCCTGCAGCGCGGCACTCCAGCCGAGGCTGTCGAGGCGCTCCATGGCTGGATCAAAGGCGCCGACACCGGGCAGCAGCAGGGCGCTGATCTCCGCGTCCAGCTCGGCGTTGTTCAAGCGCCGGCAGGGTGCGCCAAGGGATTGCAGCGCTTTCTCCACCGAGTGGAGATTGCCCATGCCGTAATCAATAACGCCGATCACGCGGCGTGACCCAGGCGGTGCCCGGGTGGCTCCAGCGGCGTTTCAGGAGCCAAGGGCAGGTTGTTGAGATGGGCGATCAAGGCATAGAGCCGCCCCACCTTGGTCTGGTCAAACCAGAGCTCGAGGCAGTCGCGGCAGGCGCCGGACTCGTCTTGGCAACGCCTGCTGCTGATGCGTCCCCCCAGCAGCAGATCAGCGAAACGATCGTTGATCAACGCCAGCTCCTGCTCAGGCAGTTCGCAGTGCAACAGCAGCTGCAGATGCTCACCGCGGAACCGGCTGGCATGGAACACCCGGTAGAAGTGGCGGATCTGCTCGAGGGCTTCTGCGGCCGTGGCTGCCGTTGAGTAGAGGCCGACGTCCTCTGGTGAGATCAGGCCGCGGTCCAGCAGAGCGCGGTTGACGTAGTCATGCCAGCGCTGCCAGTAGTCATCGCCCTCCGGGCAGAGCAGCACGATCGGCACCGGTGGATTTTTGGAGGTCTGGATCAGGGTCAGACCTTCAAAGAGCTCATCAAGGGTGCCGAATCCGCCCGGCATCACCACCACAGCATCGGTTTCACGCAGGAAAAAGAGCTTGCGGGTGTGGAAGTAGCGGAAGGTGAGCAGTTTTTGATCCCCATCGATGTAGGGATTGGCGGATTGCTCAAAAGGCAACTGCACATTCAGGCCAAAGGACTGGCCCGCGCCAGCGCCGCGGTTGGCCGCCTCCATCACGCCGGGGCCTGCGCCGGTCATCACCTCGAAGCCGCAACGCACGGCCTGCTCGGCCACCTCCACCGTGAGGCCATAAACCGGGTCGTTTTCAGGCGTTCGCGCTGATCCGAACACGGCCACCTTTCGGGTCTGCCGGTGGGGATGGAAGACCCGAAAGGCTTCGGCCATGTCGCCGAGGGTGCCAGCGATCACCTCCCAGTCCGAGGCATCGGCCTGGGACTGACTGATGTCGTGGAGATGGGTGAGCACCTCACTGGCATACGTGCCGTGGGCGTGATCATCAAGCTCTTGAGCCAGGGCCGCGAGCTTCTGACGGATCGCCTCAGGAACCGAACCTGTCACTCAGAGGTACTTGGAGATGGTGCCGGCGAGGGTGGTCTTGGGCACAGCACCGACGACGGTGTCCACCTTCTGGCCGCCCTTGAACACCATCAAGGTGGGAATGCTGCGGATGCCGTACTGGCTGGCGACGTTGGGGTTTTCGTCGGTGTTCAGCTTGACCACCTTGATGCGGCCTTCGAATTCCTTGGCGATCTCATCAACGATCGGGGCCACCATCCGGCAGGGTCCGCACCATGGAGCCCAGAAGTCCACGAGCACAGGAACCTCGCTTTGAAGCACATCCTGATCAAAGGAGGCATCAGTGACGGCAGCGGCGCTCGACATCAGCGTTGAGAGAGTGAAGCGGAATCTAGCAATGGCCCTTGGGCCTCACCTGCTAGTGCTGCGGTTGTGTAAGACGAAAGCCCGGACGCGCCGGGCGGGGTGGTGTGAGGAGTGTGAGGCCGAAGCCGCACGCGCTCAGGCTAGCGCCCGCGACCATTCAGACCCAGGCTGAGACAGGTTTATTCGTTTTTTATTTGCCCATGCCTAATTGCTGGGCCTTCTGGTACACCTTGCCCTCGGTCAGCAGCGATGGCGCCACGACCACTTCCACCTGCTGCATCTCACGCAGCGTGCGCGCGCCAAGAGTGCCCATGGACGTGCGGATGCAGCCCAGCAGGTTTTGGGTGCCGTCATCAAGGCCGGCGGGGCCGCGCAGGATCTTCTCCAGTGGACCGGTGGTGCCCACCTGAATGCGCGTGCCCCGCGGCAGGACCGGGCTGGGGGTCGCCATGCCCCAGTGGAACCCTCGGCCAGGAGCTTCAGCAGCGCGGGCGATGGGGGAGCCGATCATCACAGCATCGGCGCCGCAAGCCAGGCACTTGCAGATGTCACCGCCTGTGACGATGCCGCCGTCGGCGACCACTGGCACGTACTGGCCGGTGGTGTGGAAGTGGTCATCGCGGGCCGCGGCGCAGTCCGCCACCGCGGTGGCCTGGGGGATGCCGATGCCAAGCACGCCGCGGGAGGTGCAGGCCGCACCGGGGCCAATGCCCACCATCACCCCTGCAGCCCCGGCTCGCATCAGCTGGAGGGCGACGTCATAGGTGACGCAGTTGCCGATCACCACCGGAACACCCATGTCCCGGCAGAGGGTCTCCAGGTTGAGGGTCTCCTGGCCCTCCGGTCCGATGTGCTCGGTGCTCACCACCGTGGCCTGCACAAAGAACAGGTCAGCGCCTGACTCCGCGATCGCGGTGCCAAAGCGCAGGGCCGCCGCCGGGGTGGCACTCACCGCAGCAATGCCACCGCGCTCTTTGATCTCAGCGATCCGGCGCCGGATCAGGTCCTCGCGCACCGGTTGGCTGTAGAGCTCCTGCATCAGCGGCACGAACTCCTCTTTGCCCACCGAGGCGATGCGGTCGAGCGCCGGGTTGGGGTCCTCATAGCGGCACTGCACCCCTTCGAGGTTCAGCACCCCCATGGCCCCCTGCCTGGCCAGCTCCACACACATGCCCACATCGACCACACCATCCATGGCGCTGGCGATGATCGGGATCTCGCGGTTGATCCCTCCGATCGACCAGCTGCTGTCGGTCACCGCGGGGTCAACGGTTCTGCCACCGGGGACCAGAGCGATCTCATCAATGCCGTAGGCCCGACGAACCGTGCGGGAGCGCCCCAGCTGAATGTCCACCGACGATTCTTCGCGTACAGAAGAAGAAAACTAACAATCAGCCTTCCCCCCACACGGTGTTCCCGCGTCAGTTCTTGCCGGTGATGTCCCCCCAGGTGCTGCTGACCGCATCGATGATCTTTTTGCGCTCATCACTGCGCACCAGTCGCTGACTGGCAAACAGGCTCAGCCAAATCAGACCGATGAGCTGCAGGATCCGCGGCAGCATCGGCACGTGATCCAAGGTGCCCAGGACCGCCCCCAGCAGCTGCAGCACAAGGATCAGCAGCAGTGCCAGGCCGATGAGCTTGAGCGGCTGTTTGCTCTGCTCCCACAGGGAGGCGAGATCGACGCCACCCAGTTGTTCATTGAGCTTGGCGAGCAGCAGCTGAAATTCGCCGCCCTCGCCATCACTGGCTCCAGGCTCAGCCGGAACGCTGACGGTGCTGGCAATGGCGCTGGGCTCTGCCGCAGCAGCCGGCGCTGCAACGGGCTGGCTGGCTGGCTCAGCAACAGGCGTGGGAGCTGCCTCGCTCACCGCCTCGCCTTCGCTTGCCGCGGGGCTGGGGGGAGCGATTTCTGCACCTGCAGTTTCAGCTGCAGCTCCATCTGTGATGGGCTTCTCTTCAGGCTGCGGTATGGCGGCAGAACCCGGAGTGATTTCCATCGCAGGGCAAACGGTTGGCGGCTGGATTTTATGGCTGCTCGAGTGAATTAGCCCTCCAGCGGGTGAAGCCTGCCCCGTTGGCTCAATGGGGTGATCCGCGCTGGCAGCGGAAAGCTTCCATCGCGCAGTTGCTGGATCAGCGCTTCGGTGTGGCTGTCGCCCAGGCTGAGGCTGCAGGCCGGTGCTGCTGGAATCTGTTGGCCGTCGACCTGGATGCGGCCGTCCAGCAGTTCGCGGTAGCTCACCGTGCCAAAGCCTGGCCGGATGCGGCGCGGAATCGAGAAATCCAGCACAGGAGCCTCCAGGGCGCTGTCGGGGACCGCTGCCTGCGCGGCCTGACGCTCCCCCAGCAGCAACACCGGAGCGGCCACCGCCACCAGCAGGGCCGCCCCATGCCCTTCGAACCAGCAGGGCCGCAGCCACTGGCGGTGCAGGCCGGCTAGTTCGACGCTGAGGGCCGCGGCGGCCCCCGGTGCGCGGGCATGGCCTGATGGCTGACGCCGGGTCTGGGGCTGATGGCCGCTGCCGGGACCCAGCACGTGGCCCATGGCACCGGCCACCAGCACAGCAGAGCCCGCCCCAAGCTGCTCCAATCCCGGCATGGTCATGCCGATGCTGCGAGCACCGCTGGCATTGAAGAGTGCATTGCCGAATGGTCCAAGCAGTCCGCCGAAGGGGCTGGCCAGCAGGCCTTCACTGCTGCTCACGGCAACGACGCCGTTTTCACTGATTCCCCGCGCCAGCAGCAGGCGGGCCTGGTTGAGCCGCTCGAGCTGGATGGTCGTCAGCAGCTCACGTCTGGGATGCAGGGTGGTCCCCTCCCCTTGCAGCTCCAAAGGCACCTCCGCGCCTGCCAGCAGGGCATCGAGCACCTGGGCACCACCCAGCCGGCGAGCGTCACTGGGGTTGCCGCCGATGGGCAGGCAGAGCTCACCGGCTCCAAAGCCACCACTGGTGCCCACTCCCCCAAGGCGGGCCTGACGCAGCCTCAGGGGCGGGTCGCTCGGTCCGAGGCTCAGCCACAGCTGCCCTTGGTCGGTGAAGCCGCAGCTGCCGGCGGCCACCACATCGGTATCGGCGTAGGCCTGCTCCAGCCCAACGGCCTCAGCGCGGTGGCGGAATTCCAAGGCGGAGCAGACCCGCAGCGTCCCCTGCTCCTGGCGTTGCAGCAGCTCTGCGCAGCTTCGCGGTGCGAAAACCATGCCAAGTGCCCAGACATCAGTAATGTTGGTTGTTCAAGTGGCTCAGCGCAGCAGGCAGCGGCATGGCGGATCCCTCCGGACCCACAAACCCCGGCGGAGCCAGCGAACGCATCATCCAAACCGACCTCCGCAACGAGATGTCGCGCTCCTACATGGAGTACGCGATGAGCGTGATCGTGGGCCGGGCGTTGCCTGATGCTCGCGATGGTCTCAAGCCGGTGCACCGGCGCATCCTCTACGCGATGTACGAGCTGGGCCTCACCGCCGAGCGTCCGTACCGGAAGTGCGCCCGTGTTGTGGGTGAGGTGCTTGGCAAATACCACCCCCACGGTGATACCGCCGTTTATGACGCCCTGGTCCGCATGGCCCAGGACTTCTCGATGCGGGCCCCGTTGATCGATGGCCATGGCAACTTCGGCTCGGTGGATAACGATCCACCGGCTGCCATGCGATATACCGAATCGCGCTTGCAGGCGCTGACCACCGACAGCCTGCTGGAGGACATCGAAAGCGAGACCGTCGATTTCAGCGACAACTTCGATGGCTCCCAGCAGGAGCCGACCGTGCTGCCCGCCCGCCTGCCCCAGCTGTTGCTGAATGGCTCTTCGGGCATCGCCGTGGGGATGGCCACCAACATCCCCCCCCACAACCTGGGCGAGCTGATCGAGGGTGTTCTGGCGCTCATCGCCAACCCGGAGATCGACGACAAGGAACTGCGTCAGATCATCCCCGGACCCGACTTCCCCACCGGCGGTCAGATTCTGGGCCGCAAAGGCATTCGCGAAACCTACGAGGGTGGCCGCGGTTCCATCACCATGCGCGGCGTTGCATCCATTGAAACCATCGAGGCCAAAGGACGCCCCGATCGCGATGCGGTGATCATCACCGAGTTGCCGTACCAGACCAACAAGGCCTCATTGATTGAGCGCATTGCTGAGATGGTCAACGACAAGAAGCTCGAGGGCATCGCTGACATCCGCGATGAAAGCGACCGCGATGGGATGCGCATCGTGATCGAACTGCGCCGTGACGCCTACCCCCAGGTGGTGCTGAACAACCTGTTCAAACTCACCCCACTGCAGAACAACTTCAGCGCATACATGCTGGCGCTCGTCAAAGGTGAGCCGGTGCTGCTCAATCTCAAGCGCATGCTTGAGGTGTTTCTCGATTTCCGCATCGAGACGATTGAACGTCGCACGCGCTTCCTGCTGCGTAAAGCAGAAGAACGCGACCACATCCTGCAGGGCTTGCTGGTGGCCCTCAATGATCTCGACGCCATCATTCAGCTGATCCGCAATGCCGCTGATGCGGCCACGGCCCGGCAGGAGCTCGTCGCCGGCCATGGCCTCACCGAGATCCAGGCTGACGCGATCCTGCAGATGCAGTTGCGCCGCCTCACGGCGCTGGAAGCCGACAAGATCCGCCTTGAGCACGAGGATCTGCTGGCCAAGATCACCGATTACAAGGACATCCTGGCCCGCCGTGAGCGGGTGCTTGGCATCATCGAGGCCGAGCTGCGTCAGCTCAAGGAGCGCCATGACACCCCGCGTCGCACCGAGATCCTGGACCTCGAAGGAGGTCTTGATGACATCGATCTGATCGCCAATGAGCGCTCGGTCGTGCTGCTGACTGAGAACGGCTACCTCAAGCGGATGCCGGTCAGTGAATTCGAGTCCACCAGTCGAGGCACCCGCGGCAAGGCAGGCACCCGCAGCCAGGCCGAAGAAGCGGTGCGGCTGTTCATCAGCTGCAATGACCACGACTCGCTGCTGTTGTTCTCCGATCGCGGCGTCGTCTACTCCGTCCCGGCCTATCGGGTGCCCATCGCGAGCCGTGCCGCCAAAGGCACCCCCGTGGTGCAGCTGTTGCCGATCCCGCGGGAAGAGCAGATCACCTCGTTGCTGGCGGTCAGCGCCTTTGAAGACGATGTTCAGCTGGTCATGCTCACCAGAGGTGGATTCATCAAGCGCACACCGCTCTCGGCCTTCGCCAACATCCGCGCCAATGGCTTGATTGCCATCAGCCTGGAAGACGCCGATGCCCTGCGCTGGGTGCGTCTGGCCCGTTCGGGCGACAGCGCCCTGATCGGCTCGCTCAAGGGTATGACCATTCACTTCCGCATCAGCGATCAGGAGTTGCGCCCGCTGGGCCGCACGGCCCGAGGCGTGCGCGCCATGGCCCTGCGCGATGGCGACAGCTTGGTAAGCATGGATGTGCTCCCCGCGGAGTTGGCCGATCGGGTGGCTGCCGCCGGGGACGACAGTGCCGATGACGTTGATGATGCCGCCAGCAGCGATGGTCCCTGGGTGCTGGTGGCCACGGCCAGCGGTCTTGGCAAACGCGTGCCAGTGGATCAGTTCCGCCTTCAGAAGCGTGCGGGCATGGGCCTGCGCGGCATCAAGTTCCGCAGCGATGCCGACTCCCTGGTGGGGCTGCGGGTGATGGGCCCTGATGAGGAGCTGTTGCTGGTCAGTGAGCGCGGCGTGATCGTGCGCCTGCAGTCCGCTGCCATCCCGCAGCAGTCCCGTGCTGCCACCGGCGTCAAGCTGCAACGCATCGATAAGGGCGATCGCCTCACGGAGGTGGTGCTGGTGCCACCGGCCGCTGAGGACGAGGATGCCGCTTCAGGCTCTGGAGAGGAGACTTCATCGGCGGCGGCGGCTGGCGATTCCGCGGCTGCCGCTGAGGGCGGTGACGACGCCCAGGCGTGAGCGGAACGGCTGGCCTTGATGCTCTGGTGCTGGGGGGCGGCCCCGCAGCGCTGTGCATCGCCTCAGAACTGGGGGCTCAAGGCCTGGATGTGGCTCTGCTGAGCCTCAGCGATCCGCGGGCGCCCTGGCCGAACACCTATGGCATCTGGGCTGAGGAGGTGGACCAGCTGGGTTTGCAGCATCTGCTGGAGCACCGCTGGAGCAACACGGTCAGTTATTTCGGCTCCGGTGCGGCCGGTGATGCAGGCCGGGTGGCCCATGGCCGCGACTACGGCCTGTTTGACAAGCAGGCCCTGCAGCAGCACTGGCTGGATGGCATCGCCCGTCATGGCAGCCGCATCCTTGAGGCTCAGGCCCAATCCCTCAGCCATGACCAGGAAGGCAGCACCCTCCTGACGCGGGATGGTGCTGCCCATCGGGCCAGGGTTGTGGTGGATGCCACCGGCCATCAACCGGTTTTTCTGCAGCGTCCCAGCGATGGTCCGGTTGCCGGTCAGGCCGCCTATGGCGTGGTGGGTCGCTTCAGCCAGGCGCCGGTGGAATCAGATCAGTTCGTGCTGATGGATTACCGCTGCGATCACCTCAGCGAGGCGCAGCGGCAGCAGCCACCCACCTTCCTTTACGCGATGGACCTCGGTGCTGGCCGCTTCTTCGTGGAGGAGACCTCCCTCGCACTGGCACCAGCGGTTCCTTTCCCCGAGCTGGAGCGACGACTGCATCAACGCCTCCGTCAGCGCGGCATCAGCATCGAAGCCGTCGAGCATCAGGAGTACTGCCTGTTCCCGATGAATCCGGCCTTGCCCGATCGCGCTCAGCAGCTGCTGGGTTTCGGTGGCTCGGCCTCGATGGTGCATCCCGCCAGCGGCTACATGGTCGGCAGCCTGCTGCGGCGTGCCCCTTCGCTGGCCGCAGCCTTGGCCGAGGCCATCAACGCCGGGCAGCAAGGCCTGCCATTGGCCCAATCGGGCTGGGCCACGCTCTGGCCTGCTGAGCTGCGCCGGCGCCACGGTCTCTACCGCTTTGGCCTCGAGAAGCTGATGCGCTTTGACGAGGCCCAGTTGCGGGCCTTCTTTGCTGCCTTCTTCGCCCTGCCCAATGAGCGCTGGTATGGCTTTTTGGCCAACACCCTGCCCACCCCCGTTCTGCTGCAGACCATGCTGCAGCTCTTTGGTGGTGCATCGGGCTCGGTGCGCTGGGGTTTGATGCAGCCTGTGGGGCGCGAGCTCAACTTGATGGGGAAGATGCTGCAGTGGTGACCGTCGCCCCACCGCAACTGCTGCCCTGGCCGGCGGTGCACCCATAGCAGTGGTTGGCCGTGCTGATGCTGCGCCCCTGCAGGTCTGCTGCGGTGATGCTCTTCAGCTCCAGCGCCAGCGGCAGCTCCAGCATCTGGTTGAAGTCGCAATCAAACAGCTCTCCGCTGGCACTGACTGAGAGTGTGTTGCGGCACATCAAGCCAGCGACGCTGCAAGGGTTGTATGCCTTCCGCAGCTGTTGCAGGTAGGTGCCGGTCCGGCCCTGCTGTTCCAATGACTCGAGGAAGCGGGCGATCGGCATGTTGTTCAAGCCGATCAGATCGGTGAAGACCACACCATGCCCCGCCAACACCGAACGCCAATGGGCGGTGTCACAGGGGGTGAGCTGCTGCAGTGCCTCGCCGGTGGGATTGCTCATCAAGGTGAGCTTCAAGGTGCTGTCGGCGCGGCCATAGCCCAGGGCGTTCAGCCGGCGTAGGGCCTCCAGCGAGGCGTCCCAGGTGCCGGCACCGCGTTGGCGATCGGTACTCAGCGCCTCAGGTCCCGGCAGGCTAGCGACGATCTCCACCTGCTGCTCTGCCAGAAAGCTCGCCAGATCGGCCAGGGCCGGCAGCAGCAGCACCGTGAGGTTGCAGCGATCAATCACGCGGCAGCCCAGTTGCCGCGCCCGCTGCACCAACTGGCGGAAGCTGTGGTGCAGCTCCGGTGCACCGCCGGTGAGGTCCACCGTTGCAGGTCGCAGCCGCTCCATGGCCTCCAGGCACTGCAGCACCACCTCCTGGCCCATCTGCGTGTGGCCCTGATCAGGGCCTGCATTCACATGGCAGTGGCTGCAGCGCATGTTGCACAGTCGCCCCAGGTTGAGTTGCAACACCTCCAGCCCAGCGCCGCGGTTGAGGGGCGCGTTGAATCCCTCCTCCTGGGGCAGAGCCAGTTCCAGACATTGACGTTGCTCGTGGGCTGTTAGCTGCGCCAATCGTCTGGATCAATCGTGGGGAAGAGTGAATCCTCCGCTTCCACGGCACTCAGCCACTGCTGATCCACCTGCCCATCGCTTTTGAGACCCTCAAGCAGACGCCAGAATCGCTCGAGGTGACGGCGAATGCGCTCGCGTGCCAGTTCGGTGGTGGTGCCAGCCCGCAGGATGAAGCTCCAGTCCGAGGACTGGGCCAGCAGCAGTTCGCGGGCGGCCTGCTGCAGCAGGCGCTGCTGCAGGCCGCTGCGGTGCAGGCTCGTCCTCACCGCTTGCACCATGGCAAGACAAGCCCGATGCCAGTCAGGGACCACCCAGGCATTGCTGGCGCTAAGCCAGTAGGCGTGATAACCCCCTTGCCCCCAGCTGGAGGGGGATGGCCTGCAGACCTGGAGCTGGGGTTGGCTGCTGAGGTGCTGACGCAGCGTGCTGAAGCTCAGTCCTGCTGCCTGCCCCTGAATAAAGACCTGCTCGAGGAACTGGGGTCCCTCAAACCACCAGTGGCCAAAAAGCTCAGCATCAAAGGGGGCGACCACCAGTGGCTGTCGGTCCATCACCGCCTCGAGCTCCTGCAGTTGTTTGAGCCGCTCCTGGACATAGCTCAGGGCGTGGCCCCGGGCCGTGCGGGCCGCTGCTGCCGGGTCATAGGGCAGCTTGCCATTGAGGGGGCAGTCGCCGCCGCTGACGCGGCGCAGCTTGAGCCCGAGGGGGCGACTGCTGAGGATGCCAGCGGCCTGCAGCTCCTGCTCCGGCAGCTCCCAGCCGATGTCCCGGTGAAACTCGCGGTAGGCGGCATCCCCTGGATAACCATCACTGGCGGACCAGACCGGCAGCGTGGCTTCGCTGTCACGGCCGAAGAAAGCCACTGAAGCCGACGAGCAGATCGGCGCGTAGACGCCGTAGCGGGGACGGGGCAGGCCATGGAGCAGCCCGTGGGCGTCCAGCACGGCGTAGCGCAGCCCCACCTGGGCCAACGCCGCATCAAGGCCCTCATAGAAGGCGCACTCCGGTAGCCAGATGCCCTGGGGAGCGCCCCCCAGGAGTCGTTCGTGCTCGCGCACAGCGGTGCGCAGTTGCCCATGCACCGCCTGGGCCGGATCGCGCAGCAGCGGCAGGTAGCCGTGGGTGGCACTGCAGGTGATCAGGTCAAGGACACCGGCTTGCAGCAGCTCCTGGAAGCCGCGCAGCACCTCGCCCTGATGGCGCCGAAAGCCATCGAGTTGGCGCTGGAAATGGGCGTGCAGTTCGGCCGCTGCGCCCTGTTCTTCAGGGGCACAGCGCTCCAGCAGCAGACAGCGCTGCTCGATCCATGGTTCAAAGCGCTCCTGCAGCACCGGATCGCTGAGCAGCGAGAGCAGGGTGGGGGAGAGGCTCATGGTGAGCCGTGGTCGGGCGCCCTGGCGCAGCGCGCTGGTCAGTGACTCCAGCAGGGGCAAATAGCTCTCACTGAGGGCCTGGAAATACCAGTCCTCTTCCAAAGAGCCAGGGTTGCGGCTGCGGACATAGGGCAAATGGCCGTGGAGCACGAGTGCCAGAGCGCCGGCGGCCATGAATCACTATCGATGGAGGCACTTTACGGCCAGCAACTTGCGCCGGGCCCGGAAGGATTAGAATGGCAATAACTCATAGTCAGTCCGCATAAGGGGTATGGCGCGCGACCCGGGTCGGGTGTTGATTTTCGACACCACCCTCAGAGACGGGGAACAATCGCCCGGAGCCAGCCTGAACCTGGACGAGAAGCTGGCCATCGCCCAGCAGCTGGCACGCCTGGG
>MDTB01071506.1_pt1 | contig 15876 bp, 18 predicted proteins | sample 811161 | NCBI WGS metagenome assembly MDTB01 (sample SAMN05326650, study PRJNA326480) | marine metagenome | isolation source: seawater | place: Mediterranean Sea | collected 2009 | reverse complement strand
TTCATCAAGTGCATCGTACTTACCTTTATAAACTAAAGCTTCGGCATCTTGCTTATTTTTAGCTTCAACAATTATTTCTGAATATCCTATCCATTTTGTACGAACTTTAAATACTTTACTCATGCTTTCTCCTTAAAGTGTAGTTATCTTATTAGCCATATATTTTCTCCTAAAAGGTGTGAAAAATTCTTTTTATTCTTTGAAATCATCTGGGCTGTATGAAACAAAATCTTCCCAAGTTCCATCGTGTCCAGCCCAAACCATTGTTGTATTTTTAACTTCTTGTTGAGAAATCCTGAACTTTTCAGCAGTAGCTGTAATTCCAATATCAATACAAGAGTCGTGTATATCGTTCATGTAAGCTTTTAGTGCACCCATTTTTTCCTCCATGTTGTACATTTTTTTGAATGTTTCGTAGCCATGTTCGTAGCTGTATTCTGGTTCAGAGTAATTTCTTCTTTCTCTGTTGACCATTCGAAACCAATTAATAAAATTATTATCGTAAGTTGACATGTCGTCGTAGATAAATTCTTCGTCATGATAAGACATATATAACCTCCTATATTCATATCATACCTAAAAGTGGGTTCAGTAGTAAATTAACGGGGTCCATATGTATACATATAAATGTATTCAATGAATATGAGCCTGGGGAAATAAATAAAACCCCATCTCTTTCTTAACTTCGCCGTGTCACACACATTTACTTCGATTACGCCGCCTGAACCCGCACAGCTATTGAGGAGTGAAGTTAAGAATCTCTTTGATCATCTTCACCTAGAAGTTTGTTTTCAAAAATTGCAGTATTAATATCTGTTTTTAAGTCATCAGCTAAAGTAGGAATATCAAGTGTTGGCTTGTTTCTTACAACTTTTTTGTTGAGTCTTTGCAGATATTCATCTGGTACAAGTTCTGAACCACCTGACCAATTATCAACAAACTGTTTTAAAGTAGTCAATTGCTTCAAGTAGTTTTCCATATCTTCTACTGCTTGTTTTATTTTAAATGTACCACCTGCTACAGTTTCTAGTCGTTGTATATCTGAAGCTTCTGAAATAACTATTGGATTTGTTGCTTTTACTTGTTGATGTCTAAAGTCATCATGCAAGCTCCAAGGACGATCTTCTCTTGGTGCTTTGTAAAAAGGCATACCTTTTACAGAGTTGTCATATTGATCTGTAGTTTCTATAGAATTAGTTACCTCTAACTCAATCAATCGATCGCCTTCAACAAAGTTTTCTGCTTCATTGGTAATTCTTTCTTCTAAAGAACCTGAGTCATATGTTTCCATAGACCAAGTATCTAGTTGAGTTCTGTTTTCCATATCAGGCCTGTTTGCATTTATAACAAAGAAAACTGATTTACACAGAGTAAATGGAAAGCTAGATTGTGCTGTGTTTCTGTCATAATAATGAGCATTTTTTTCATTATTTTTATATATAAATGCTTCAACCATTTCTTGATACTCTTGATGTTTATCAATAAGAGCATAAAAATCTGGTGAATGAAGTGACCTGTTAACTTCTTGTACAAAGTCTCCAGCTCCACTGTTGTTTGCGTATGCTGTTGCACACTGACTCTTAAAGTTGTTAAGAATCTGATCTATTAATGTCTTTGACATTCTTACTGTAGCCATAATAACCTCCTATAGTTTACGCCACTTTGGTTTTTGTCCTTCCCACGTAGGGAAAGGAATACTTACCGTTTTGTTAAATACTTTTTTGTTGACAGGTTTAACTGTCAATGTTTCATGATACATGGTTCGTTTGAGAAGAAACAAAACCACAGATGCACAAAGGCCACCGAGCATAGCTGCTGCCATGCCGCTGAAGGTGCCGTAAAAGGCAACCATAAGTGTTAACGTGATGAGCACGTCAACGAAGATGTCTGAACCAATAGTCTTACGACCACCAATTTTAAGCGCAAGCAAAAGCAGACCTAGCGCGCTGAAGATGCCGATTAGATACATTGTTTCTACTCCTCCACATAAGATAAGCCATGTAAGCAAATTGAATGGCTTCGATTAAGATCCACAAGACAGTTGTAACTGTTGAAACAACACTTGTCATAATATCCTCCATAATGAATAAATTGTTATACCGAGCAAAGCTGCAATACCCAGCATCATAAGTGTGTGATGTACTGAAGTAGCTATGCCAAGCATAACTAGCAACACAGCAGTACCCACAAGTACAGATACACCGTAATCTTTTACGGTTTCTTTACATTTGAATGACTTCACCATAAGGTGCACCTCCTTCTTCTGTTGTTACCCACAAAACCGGGTAACTTGGTTTCTTACCAAAGCTACCCATAAGATCAGTTAGATAAACCAAAGCTGATATGTTAGGTAACTTTTCATTTATGTAATCAATAACTGGCTCAAAAGCAGTTCCGCCTCTGCCTTGGTAATTAACTTTTAGTGGCAATGACTCACGTGTGTACTCATCGCATGCATGTACTTCAGCATCACACTGTATGAAATGTATAACTTCTGGATTTAGCTCACGCAAAATACATGAAGTCTCAGATGTAAACTGTTGCAGTTCTTCATCAGATATTGAACCTGAAGTATCTACTGCAACTGCAATCTGTTCCAATGCTGGGTTATACATAGATGGTAAGTACAAGCCATTACCAATAAATCTTCTGTTTGGCTTTTGCCAACTGAAATCTGATTTTGAGTTAGCACGCAAGAATCTACCAAGGACTGCCCGCCAGTCAACCTTGGGAGTATTGATATCGTCAATAATTGACTCAAGACCAGCAGGCAGCTTACCTTGTGCTTTTGCAGCTTCTGCTGCTTGGTTAATTGCAACAGTAAGCTGTGATTCAATAGCACTGACATTTTCTGCAGTAGCTTGTCCATTTTGTAAGTCGGGATGATCAAGCACGCCTCCACAATCTGCTGAAGCCAACAATTCACCAAAACCCTGAGGAGGCTCAGGTAGTAAATTGTAGATATGCTCAGTAGACATGTCAGCATACTGATCATCCACTAGTCCTCCTTCTGGAAGAATGAAGCCATTAGTAATCAAATGATTATTGATGGCATAATCTGCTGCAACATTCCATTTCTCAGCATAACGTTCTTGTCTACGAATGTGATGCATCAAAACTACATGCATTACTTCGTGCGCTAGAAAACCTACACGTTCTAGTGGTTTAAGTTTTTCAAACCACTTTGGGTTGTACAATAATGACACCCCGTCAGTTGCACCTGTAAGTAACTGATCGGTTTCTTTTGGTGTCAAACGTAAACACAAGGTCCCAAAGAATGGGTTGTCCAAAACAAGTTTGGATCTAGCTTTGACAAATAAGTCATTACTCATCATTATCTCCTAATAGACTTGAAGTAAGAAGTATCTCTTTTAGTTCTTGACCTTCTTCTTCTGCGATTTCTTGAAGCTCGTTACGTCTAGCTGTACGATCTACCTTTTGATGTACTTTACGAACATCTTCTGCATCACATAGCTTCTCCAGGGACGGAAAAGCACGTAATGCTTGATTAAGAGTTGGAAATTTGTCCAACATATCCTTGATCTTTGTACGATATTCATACTGTCTAGTATCTAAAGATTCATTAAAGTTCTTAACATCCAAATAATGTATAACTGCTTCATGAGTTGGCGATAGCGTTAGCTCTACAGTGTCATACCCAGTAGTCAAAGCTTTGGGCACATTCTTGTACGTAGTCAACGGTATAGATCCTCTGTAAGTATCGTAAGCATCTTCTTGGTTTTCTTCTTCAATAGCTTTGGTAAAACGAATATCTAGTTCTGAAATCTCTGATTGTTTTACATCTAGCTCTGGAAAATTTTCTTCCATGAAAGCTTCATACTTTTCAATATTCTTTGAAAGCTTTTCTGTGAATAAAGCCTCACCAACAGAAGAGTCATACTCTTTTTTTGGATTTACTTCTTCCCATTTGTTTTCAGCTTTTTGGACTATGTCGCGTTTGCGATAGTCAGCCATTCTTACTGTAGCCATATAAACCTCCTTTATAATACGACATTAGCGTTATCTATAATCCATTTTTTAACATCTGGATTACTTTTAAGTTGCTTATCAACTGACAAACATCCTTTGACCAGGATGACCTGGAACTCAACAGGTAGCTTTTTGTTTAGCTTCATGATGTTTTCCATTTTGTCATCTGTTGCACGAGCAGATACAGCACCTGTAAGTGCATACAAAATAGCTGGATTGTCATCCTTTTTGTAAATAGATGGGTTTTTGATCAACTCATCTACATCAGGAAGCTTGTCTGCAACCTCTTTGAAAGCAATGAACTCACCGGCGGGGCCATCACCGACAAGTGAAGACACACCATAATAAAGTTCTTGCTGATCTGTATTTTCAGTTTCTTTGCTGAGCAGTTTGTGTACAAACACCCAAGATCTAGGGGTTGGAAATGCATACTCATCGGCACTGAAGTTGTAAAGTAGATTGGTTCTGTATCTGATAAATGATACAACCAATGGGTCTACTTTTCTTGATACTGCCCACTCACACCAGTCTTCATAGTTGACATCTAGTTCGTAATGACTGAATCTGTCACGAAGCGGTGCAGGCATTTGATACACAGCTGCAGCATCTGTAAGTCTGTTACCAGCAGCGACAACTGACCAACCATTTGGTAGTTCGTAATCGCCAACCTGTCTGGTTAGTAACAACTGTAAGAATGCATTCTGTGTAGCTGGTGGTGCAGTAGATAGCTCATCAATAAACATGATACCGTTTTCACCATCGCGTTCAGCGATTGGAAATACATCGGGCACAGCCCAACGTGTGTAACGTTTACCTGTTTCTTTGACTTGCATAATGTGTGGCACACCACGTACATCGACTGGGTCGAATAGGTTTGCACGAAAATCAACAAGCGACACACCGAGCTCATCGGCAACTTGCTGCACAATTTCTGACTTACCAATACCTGGGCCGCCCCAGACCATTGTGTTAAGTCCTGATTTTAAGTTTGACTTGATACGGTTGATCAAAGTCGTTGGTCTAACTGAATGCATAATTACCTCCTATATATAAATTTGCATTAAGATTCATAAGTTTCTACTGGCTCAATAAATTTAATCTTGATTGCTTTGTCTTGAAGCATTTCATTAAACTTACTGACAGCACTGCGTTCTAGCTCATCTTGTGATGCACCTTTTTTTGGTGCCATGAACTCGATTGTGATTTGCATATCTGATGTGACTGCATCAGTAAATGTAGCGCGCCACCAAACATACGTTTGTCGATCTACCCACGATGGGGTAGCTTTTTCAATCATTGACATTAGTTTCATTGTTACCTCCTTGAACTACTGTTAAATTTGGTCTGTTCCAATTAGGGTCAGGAACAAACTCAATTTCTGATCTGTCTTCTTGGTTTGTAAACCAAAGTCCAACATGTAATTGTTCTGTTGGATCTAAATTACTTGACTCGCGATATGCGGTTATGAGTTGTTCTGTGATTTTGTAAAGCCCTAGAAGTTCATTGTTACCTTCATAGGGCTTAGCTTCTCCTGAACCTATTTCTAAAAGATGGTCTACGCTGTAACACATGGCTGCCGGAGACAGCTTGTCAAAGTCTATAGGTCCATACCAGGCAACCTTTACATCTTCAGGATCTACAGAAATTACGATGGTTATATTTTCTACATTCATGTTACCACCAGCACGAGTACCAAACTCGTTTGTCTTCATCAAGCCACTTAAGTGCTTGTTCACAAAACTGAAGGTCGTAATCTTTGTACTCTTTCATAGCATCTTCTTGGAACTGATGTCCCCAAAAGAATCCATCTGGGCAAAATGGAAGATTGTCGTTCTTAATTTTTTCTTTCAAATCAAGAATATCTTCCTTCTCTAAATACAAGTTTTCACAATTAAAATCAGAAGACATGACACCGAATGGTGCTTCTTCTTTTTTCTTCTTGTGCCATAGCTCCATCATATATTGCTGAAGCCTAGCGTGTTTACGCCAGTCGAACTCGCGCACTTCATCATTCTCAGTGCTTAATTTTACAACTTTGTCGTCCTCGGTTAACGGTTCATGGTTCGTTGTCCATCCTGCTGATTGATCTAATCCCATTGTTACCTCCTTAGTTTCTGGGTTGATAATAAAGTTGGGGAGGCTATCTCAATCCTCCCCCGTGCTTTCTCCGTGGTGCATACGCCTAATACTTTACGTCCGTTTACTAGGTAACGTGTTAGCTAATCAAGCCAAGTCAAACACTGTCTTGACATGATCGTGGGACTCTTTGTTGTAGTCCATCGCTGTTTTGAGCGACCTGTCTACAACGTTTTTGTAGTTCCACTCTGCAAGTCTTTGCAGCCTGCGTTCAACTTCGTTTTGAACTCTGCCTTCATTGATTGAAGTGTCATTCAAACCGAACTTGTTGTCGATCTTTGACAACACATCGCGGCACATCCTTGCCTTACGGCCAAGCTGAAACATCTTGTCTTCTCGCTCGATTAGCCAAACTGGTAGATCCTCCATTGGATTAGCAGCTGTTGCATCTTCGTTGTACTCGTACGCGATGGATGCGAACTCTGCCCACGTTCTTGTGGTCAATTGTAGAAAATTGATACCAGTGGTTTGTGGATCAACCTCGAGCAAAGGCATTAGACCATCAGCGACTGATTGTACTTGCATCTCATACAACTCAACCTCTTTCGACTTTTGGTCGTCATCGGTCGACGGTCCACTGAATGGTGTATCTTTCTTACTACGAAAGATTCCCATAATGCCTTCAACTCTTGAACTGTTGAAAGTAGGATTACCTTCGTTGTCCAACTGATATTTCTTAAAGAAATAGTCAGGCAACTGAATAGCATCGGGCATTGCCCTAGCTTCTGAGCCCTCTGGATCACCAGATGTATCTGGTACAAACATAGACTCGTCTGTTGGACCAGCGTATACCAACTCCGGTCCGACTTCCTGATCCGCTGGATCGAAGATGTCATTTGGTGTATTTCTCTTTCCCATGATTACCTCCTTTTGGTTGTGAGAATTTAATTTCATTATAATTAGCTTGCGAACGTTGTTCTGCTCGCTCAGCGCGTTTGAGTACCCAGTCAGGTACATGAACTTCATGTAGATACATATAAAACCTCCTTATGTATGTATTGTTATAATTCACACAGAATTTACTTGCTCTTGCGAGTGTTAACTCGCGAGAGTTGAGTGCGAAGTACGCCGGAACGAAGTGCACAAAGCCAGAGAGCGGTACGCACGACTGGCTGCAGTGTGGGTTTGCGGCACGCAAACGCAATCCGAAGCGCCTTGGGGCTTCGGACACGAGGAAGGTGTACGGAGCACGTTTGACTGGCAAGTTGACACTGCTTTATCATAAAAAAAGGGAGAACCACCGAAGTGATCCTCCCTCTGCAGCTCACAAAACTAGACTGCTACATCTAGTTCTGGTTGGACAGCTGTCTGTTTGGGTTCAATCTTTCTTAGAAAGACTTTGACTGGGTAGCCAGTGTTGACATCAGTAGGCACAGCAACATCAAAGTGACATGTAAGACTTGAGTCTTTGTTCACAGTTGCAATACCAACTTCTCTCTTTCTTGGCTTGTCTTTGCCAGGTACTAGAATGTATAAAGAATATAATGTAGTCATAAAAACCTCCATATGGTTGACTAGGTTTGTGACCTGATACACCTGTATCAAGTTCAATTAGGATTTACTTTCGAGCGGTGGTGTTAGCCACCGTTCGTGAATAATGTTCCATGATGTTCCACAATGTTCCACGTGAAACAGGGCAAGTTGGAACACGAAAAAGTGCCAAAGTGTGCGGGTTGTAAGCTGTTCTTTGTTAATGTTCCAGATGTTCCAGTATAAAATGTTAACGAAAAACGAACTACGGTTCACGGTCGACGTATTGTATACAACCTGGAATACCTGGAACAATGGAACATCAGCACGCAAACTAACCCCAAGTGTGCATATTTACTGGGGAAATCGTGTTCCACAATAGTGTTCCATAAGGGGGTAAATACATGGAACACGCGGAACATTTTCCCGTGAGCAAGCAAATGCACACTAGTTACGTGCATAATCCACATCAGGCAAGCTGATGATAGTATGATAGTAGATAGGTAGGGAGCCGAAGCCCCCCACCGCGGGTGATGTTACTTGATTAGATGGTATACGGAGATTGCGTACCCAGTGGCTACAGTAGCTAAGCCGAAGATGAACCAAAATGCGTAGTGAAGTATGCCCCAATACATTGAGTTTCCACTCAATATGTCCTGAGTCATTAGACTAAATATTACAAGTGCTACTGAGAAACAAAAGAAGTTTAAGATTTTTACGATGATAGTAATCATATTGTCTCCAAGGTTAGTGCAAAAGCGCCTTGGTTAAGACGCTCGTGCTTGTTAAATAAAGCTCTAGCTTCGCTATTGTTTTCTAGTAAAGTTTGAACTTGTTCCATTTCGTTGCCGGTCATGTAACCGATTGAGTAGTGGCAACAGTATGCTTTGATAAGATCTTTCTGTTGATCAGTAAGTGTTATCTGTTTCATATGTCGAACTCCATCTGTTGTGGCTGAGGAGATGGTTGAGGTCTTTGGACTTCAAGTGTATCTGCTTTGCCGTTGACGTAAGCGTCGAATTGTTTACCTTCTTTGTATCCTTGCTTGATGTCTAACCATGCTTGCTTAGGATGTTTGATGATAGTAGTGCTGGCTTTCTGTGTACGGTAGCCAAGCTTACCGATTGTTTTAAATATATTCATGATTACTCCTTGATATATATTAGTTAGTTGTTCTGTATCACCCGATACAAAATCACATAGGATTTACTTACGTCGTACGTCGTCAGACGGACGGCGCTGTGTTACATAGAATAGATAGGGGTCCCATGGACAAGGTTCCAAGACACAAAAAGATGAAACAAGGTTCCAGATCGAGAATCGGGGAAGGGGGTGCGCTGGGAGCGGGGAGGGGGAAGATATGAGTATGCTATGTTATACTTTTTTCAAAATTATTTTTTTAGGCCTTTTTTATGGACATAAAATCTTGCACACGATGTAAACAGGATTTGCCTATAGATCATTTTGAGTTACTTGAGTCTGGTAATTATCGACAATATTGTAAGAATTGTCGGACTGACAAAAAAAATATTTCTATAAGTGAATCCCCAAAAAAATTTTTAAAAAATTTATTCATACACCTTCGTTCTAGTCGTATAAAAACAATTGAATGGGGGTTAGATCTAGAAGATCTTCATGAACTTTGGGAAGAGCAGGATGGTAAATGTGCAATGAGCGGCGTGCACATGACATGGAAAAAAGGAGATAATGGTAGCGATTTCAATGTTTCTATTGATAGAATTACACCTAGTGGTCCATATATTAAGACTAATGTGCAATTAGTATGCTATAGGATTAACATAATGAAGCATATTATCAGTGATAATGAGCTTTATTGGTGGTGTAAAAACGTTGTTGAAACGAAGGAGAATTACGACAAAGAATGACCTTACTTAGAGAAAAGGAAGAAGCGCATATTGTAACCGATTCAGATAGAGCAGAACTTCAGTCTCATTTTCCATATGCGGGAATACATTTGAACGAGCTTTCTGTACAGGAAGAGCGTCTTTTATTATTTCATTTACGTGGTATGAGCAAGGCGGCCGCGGGCCGTGCTGCGGGGTACTCGGACATAGACCGTGTCTATTCGATCTTCAAACAACAAAAAATGCAAAATGCATTACAGTATTTGCGCAATGAAATGCGAGAAGAGGTTAAATTTGACCGAACCACGGCCACCTCTATGTATCTCGAAGCTCATAGAAAAGCTGCAACATCTACGGAAGAGAAGAATGTTGTCGATTCGTTATGCAAGCTCCACGGTCTATTTATGCCTGATAGCGCTACCCAGATAAATATTAACGTAGATAAAGTAGAACAGCTCGAAAAGTTATCCGATGCTGAACTGTTAAAACTAGCGGGAGTAGATAAACACTACCTAGAGCCAGGCGATGCAGATTAATAAAATAGAATGCAGTAAATGTAAGGGCCTGTTTCCAGATACATTGATACCTACTGATGGGATCTGTGTGTATTGTAAAGCAGACGAGGCTGAAAAAGTGCCCGAGCCCCCGGTGCAAGAGGGTCTGAGTCCGGAGACAAAAAAACATCTATCCGCACAAAAACGAGCGGAAAAAGAATTAGCATTACGCGTATTGTCTCGAAAACGTCTTTTACCATTTGTAGAAAAATTTAATCCTGATTATCACGCAGGTTGGGTACACAAAGACGTATGTAAACGTTTAGAAAGATTTAGTGATCAGGTGGAGAATAAAGAATCACCAAGATTGATGTTGTTTATGCCTCCTCGTCACGGTAAATCTACCTTAGCCAGTGTAGCTTTCCCTGCTTGGCATTTAGGTAGACACCCAAATCATGAGTTTATTAGTTGTTCCTATTCTGGATCTTTAGCTATGAATTTCTCAAGAAAAGTGCGTCACTTACTTCGTGAACAAGTATACAAAAAAATATTTGAAGATTCTAGATTAGATAAAGATTCTCAGAGTGTTGAATCATGGAACACGACCCAAGGTGGTGGTTACGTAGCTGCAGGTGTTGGTGGTGGTATTACAGGTAAAGGTGCAAACGTATTATTAATCGATGACCCGGTAAAGAACCGTGAAGATGCAGAATCTGATAATAATCGTGATGCGATTTGGGATTGGTATACATCAACTGCGTATACACGTTTGTCTCCAGGCGGTGGCATACTTGTAATTCTTACAAGATGGCACGATGATGATCTTGCAGGTAGGTTATTACGAACTGCAGAAGACGGAGCTGATCAATGGGAAGTTGTTAAATATCCTGCGTTAGCGGAAGCGGAAGAAGAATTCCGGTCCATGGGCGACGCTCTACATCCAGAAAGGTATAACGCAGATGCCCTAGAACAAATAAGAAAAGCTATTGGGCCTAGAGATTGGTCTGCACTTTACCAACAAAACCCAGTTTCAGATGAAGGTGATTACTTCTCCCGTGATATGATACGTTACTACGAAGACGATGAAGTCGAATACGATAAATTAAAATATTACTGCGCATGGGATTTAGCAATTGGACAAAGAGATAGAAACGATTATTCAGTTGGCATGGTTGTTGGTGTTAGTGAGTATGACGAGATATTTGTGGTTGATGTCATACGCGGTAGGTATGACGGATTTGAACTTGTAGAAAAAATATTAGATGTTTACGAACAGTGGCGACCTGGTATTGTAGGTATTGAAAAAGGTCATATAGAAATGGCGCTCGGCCCCTTCTTGGAAAAAAGAGTAAGAGAGCGTAAACTATATGAAGCATACTTTAAAGATTTAAAAGTAGGAAGACGTGATAAAGAAGCAAGAGCTAGAGCAATACAAGGTAGAATGCAACAGGGTATGGTATACTTTCCAAAAGATGCAGTCTGGAGTGGTCCACTGGTTGCAGAGCTTTTACGTTTTCCGAATGGAACACATGACGACCAAGTGGATGCTTTGGCGTGGATTGGACTTATGATGACGGAATTTTCTACTTACTTTGAGCAAGAAGATCATATTCCTTCATGGAGAGATAAATTAAAATATATAGCAAAAGGTACGAGGCGTAAATCCTCAATGAGCGCATAATGGCATACGTGAAACCAAAGAAAAAATTATCGAAAGCGGAAGAAGAAAATTTAGCTGCAAATAATTGGGAGCGTTACACACGTGCCAGAGACGCAGGACATGATGACTATATGGAGATCGCTCAACAATGCGATCAATTTTATAGAGGGCAGCAATGGGATGCAGCTGATGTTGCGGCATTAGATGATCAAGGACGACCAGCCCTCACTATAAACACAATCTTACCAACTATTAATACAGTTCTTGGTGAACAAAGTACAAGAAGAGCTGATATTAAATTCAAACCACGTGGCGGCGGCATGCAAGAAGTTGCAGATGTACTTACAAAAGTGTACATGCAGATCGCGGACAATAACAAACTAGATTGGACTGAAGCGCAAGTTTTTGCAGATGGTCTTATACAAGATCGTGGCTGGTTCGATGTACGTGTAGATTTTTCAGATAATTATAAAGGCGAAGTACGAATCACGGCTAAAGATCCTTTAGATATTATTATTGATCCAGATGCTAAGGACTACGATCCACGTAACTGGAATGAGATTTTTGAAACTAAGTGGATGAGTCTTGATGAAATTGAAGAACAATATGGTCAAGATAAAGCTGACAGATTAAGAGTAGTTTCTGAGATGGGTACTTCCTATGGAACTGACTCTATGGAGTATCAAGAACAAAGATATGGTGATACTGAAGAACATGAATACTCAAGTAATTACGCACACAATCCAGAAGAGGCCAGGGTTGTAAGATCAATCAGAGTCATAGAAAGACAATATTATCAACTTAAAGACTGTATGTTTTATGTTGATCCCGTGACTGGTGATGAAAGACAAGTACCATACGATTGGAGCAAAAAGAAAAAAGAAGAATTTGCTGATGAGTTTGGGTTACATATTATTTCCAAAAAAGTCCGAAAGGTTCGTTGGACAGTCACCGCGGACAGAGTAGTATTATTCGATGACTGGTCACCATATAAACATTTTACCTTAGTACCGTATTTTCCATATTTCAGAAGGGGTAGACCGTTTGGCATGGTAAGAAACTTAATATCGCCACAAGAACAGTTAAACAAAATAAGTTCACAAGAACTTCACATTGTAAACACAACTGCCAATAGTGGATGGATTGTAGAGTCAGGTTCCCTTACCGGAATGACTGCAGATGACTTGGAAGAACACGGTGCGGAAACTGGTTTGGTGCTCGAGTACAATCGAGGATCCACTCCCCCTGGTAAAATACCACCTAACCAGATTCCCACCGGCCTTGATAGGTTAGGACAAAAAGCCGCGTTGAACATAAAACAAATTAGTGGTGTTTCTGATTCTATGTTGGGTACTGATTCTCCTGAAGTATCAGGTGTTGCTATTCAACAAAAACAGAACAGGGGTATCTTGATGATTCAAGTACCTTTAGATAATTTAACAAAAACTAGACAATACCTTGCAGAAAAAGTATTACAACTTGTTCAACAATATTACACAGAAGAAAGGTTAATCCAAATAACTGATGAAACAGATCCTTACAAACCTAGTGTACCAGTAGCTGTTAATGTAGTGACACCTGAAGGTTACATTGTTAATGATTTAACATTAGGTGAGTATGATGTAGTTGTAGATACTATGCCAGCTAGAGATACATTTGATGAAGTTCAGTTTGCAGAAGTTATACAACTTAGATCAGCTGGCGTACCAATACCAGATGATATGGTTGTTGAATATTCACACTTATCACAAAAAGGACTTATTGCAGATAGGATTAGAAAAGCTCAAGGAACTGGCGAGCCTACTGAACAACAGATTCAGTTACAACAGTTCCAGATGGAAGCACAAATTAGACAAACACAACTTGAGATTGCTAAGTTAGAAGCTGAAGTAACTAGGTTACAGTCAGAAGCTGAACTTAATATGGCTAAAGCACAATCTGCTGAAGTAGATCCACAGTTGAAGATTGCAGAATTACAAAGTAAAATTCAAACTAAACGTGAAGAACTTGATTTACGTGAAAGGTTATCCTCAATGACTAATGAAATGAGGAAGAACCAAAGTGATACAGCAGCAGCGGCTAGGTTAGCAACTGCAGCAATGAAGCCAAAGTCTAAATAATAGGAGGTTAATATGGCTAAAAGTAAGAAAGCGGAAACTACGTCCGAGGAAAATATTGTATTTGATAAGATGCCAGGTGGGGATGCAAAAGCTCCTCAGTCTACAGACTCATTTACAGTTGATTTAGATTTTTCAGATGATCCGAAAACGGATGATGAAGAAGTAGTATTTCCAGAGGAACAAGAAATTGAAGAAATCTCACAAGAAGAACTCAAGGCTGAGGATGAAACTCCATCAGAAGAACCAGAAACGGAATCTGCAGAGCAAGAAGAAACAGAAACAGTGGAAAGTGAAGAAAGTGCAACAGAAGCAACAGTGGAAACAGAGGACGAAGGAGCTGTACAGGAAGATGCACAACCAATTCAAGAAGAATCTACTGGATTAGATAAACAAAAAGCACCTATGGTGCCTAAATCTAGGTTAGATGAAGTGTTAGCAAAACAAAAAGCATTACAAAAACAGCTAGATGAACTCAATCAAGCTAAAACTGAAGCTGTTTCAGAGGCTCCAGAGTATGATTTTGCATCAAAAGAGGCTGAATACCAACAATTAGTGCTAGATGGAGAGACTGAAAAGGCTACTGCATTAAGAAATGAGATTAGAACAGCTGAAAAAGAGCAAATTATGTTTGAAGTACAGCAATCTACTACCCAAAACATTCAACAATCTACTGAAGTACAAGCAATTCAAGCAAAAGCAGTAGAACTTGAAGCAAAATACCCTATTTTTGACGTAAATAGTGCTGAACACGACGCAGATGTGTTGAAAGAAGCGCTAGAATTAAGAGATGCGTTCATGGCACAAGGTTATGAAGGCCCTTACGCGTTAGAAAGAGCAGTTAACACTACTTTAACTATGCACAAACCTGAATTGTTGGAAGTAGAGACTATTATAACACCTGATCCAAAGGTTGCAGAGATAAATAAAAAGCAACAAGCTGCAAAAGTAACTAAAAAAATTGAAGCTTCTCAATCTCAACCTCCAGCAATGAAAGGTGAAGGTGCCTCAAGTCGTGGCGACAAATCAGTAGATCTTACAAAGTTATCTCAAAAAGAGTTTGATGCTCTTCCAGAAGAAACTTTGAGAAGATTGCGTGGAGATTTCGGATAGTATAGTATACTATATACATACGTCCGTTAAGACGATACTTAACCCTCATCGTAGAGGTAAAAAAACGTTATCGTCAATCAAGACGTAAAACATGATCGAGCTCGTGTTCGTCACCATCACGTAAACGTTTCCCAACGACAAAGGGTAGACGGGTAAAAGTCGCCCCAGAATATAGCGACTGGTTAACTTTTAACTATAAAGGTATATAAATGGCTAATACAAACTTTAGCGCGTTGACCAGTGAACAGCTCACCATCTGGTCTCGTGATTTTTGGCGTGTTGCGAGAAATATGTCCTTCATTAACCAATTCGCAGGTAGCGGACCTAACTCAATGGTTCAGGAAATTTCTGAACTTACTCAATCCGAGAAAGGAGCAAGAGCAGTATTAACACTTCTTGCTGACATGACTGGAGACGGTATTGTTGGGGACAACACTTTAGAAGGAAATGAAGAGGCACTAAGATCTTTCGATATTGTCGTGCAGCTTGATCAATTAAGATTTGCTAACAGACTTTCTGGTAGATTGGCGGATCAAAAATCAGTTGTAAATTTCCGTGAGCATTCAAGGGATGCCCTTGCTTATGCAATGGCTGATAGGATAGACCAACTTGCGTTCTTATCGCTTGCTGGTATTGCTTACACCAATAAAAACAATGGTGCTTTAAGATCTGTTCTTACTTCAGGACAGAACCTTGGAGATCTTGCGTTTAATAGTGATGTAACTGCACCAACAAGTAACAGACACAAGAGAGTTAGTGGTAATGACCTTGCCGCTGGTTCTGTTACATCTATTACTGCTACTGATAAACTTAAGTACAGACATATTGTCGATCTAAAAGCTTTTGCTAAAGATCAGTACATTAGGGGTATGAGAGGTGCTGGTAATGAAGAGATGTATCATCTGTTTGTTTCTCCGCAAGTAATGGCTGATCTTAAACTCGATTCAGACTTCTTATCAAACGTAAGAAGCGCTGGAATCAGAGGACCAAACAACGAACTATTTGCTGGATCTTCTAGCTTAATGGTTGAC
>MDTB01106383.1_pt1 | contig 15877 bp, 16 predicted proteins | sample 811161 | NCBI WGS metagenome assembly MDTB01 (sample SAMN05326650, study PRJNA326480) | marine metagenome | isolation source: seawater | place: Mediterranean Sea | collected 2009 | reverse complement strand
TGAGATAAAGGACCATCCTTGGTTCATTGGAGTGCAGTTCCATCCAGAATTAAAGTCTAAACCATTTGATCCGCACCCACTTTTTTCATCATTTATTAAGGCTGCTGTTAACCAAGCACGGTTGGTGTAAATTAGAATTATGTTGGATCAAAAAACAGTAATAATTGATAAAATACAATTAGCTAATGATAAGCCTTTGACGATTATAGCAGGACCATGTGCACTAGAGAGCGAAACGCATGCTCTCGATGTCTCAGGGCACCTTAAAGAAATTACAGACCAATTGGGTTGCCAACTAATTTATAAAACATCCTTTGATAAAGCAAACCGGACTAGTCACGTAAGTTCAAGAGGAGTTGGCCTTGACATGGCTTTAAATATTTTTTCTTCAATTAAAAAGCACATATCATGCCCAATATTAACCGATATTCATATTAAAGAACAGTGTGACATACTTTTAGAGGCAAATAATGTTGATGTCCTGCAAATACCGGCTTTTCTATGCCGTCAAACAGATTTATTGGTTGCAGCAGGAAAAACCGGCTTAGCAATAAATGTGAAGAAAGGCCAGTTTCTCGCTCCATGGGATATGAAAAACGTGATTCAAAAAATTATTGATACAGGAAATCATAACGTTTTATTGTGCGAGAGAGGTGCAAGTTTTGGATACAATACACTGATTTCAGATATGCGCGCAATTCCTATACTTGCTAAAACTGGATTTCCAGTTGTTTTCGATGCAACTCACTCTATACAACAACCAGGTGGGCTTGGCTTGACTTCCGGAGGACAGCGCGAATTTGCACCGGTCCTTGCACGAGCTGCCGTTTCACTCGGAATTGCCGCAATTTTCATAGAAACACATGAAAATCCTGACACTGCCCCATCTGATGGGCCCAATATGATACCGCTAAAAAATATGAAAAATATTATCGAAACTTTGTTAGAGTTTGATAATTTAGCAAAATCCAATCCAATACAAATCAATTAATTATTTTTAATTTTTTTGAATAAGATTTAATATTTTTATACATTTGCCTGATTAATATTTCACAAGATATTTTGGAAAGAATAACATTATGCCAAACATCAGTAGTGTAAATGCAATAGAGATTATTGACTCTAGAGGCAACCCAACTATTGAAGTGGATTTGAGCCTAAAAAATGGCGTAATAGGACGTGCTTCGGTACCATCAGGTGCTTCAACAGGAGCCTATGAAGCAGTTGAATTACGAGATAATGATTTATCTCGCTACAATGGAAAAGGAGTTCTTAAAGCCTGTAACAATATCAACAACGAGATTTCTGCCGCTTTGCATGGTTTGGAGATAACTCAACTAAATACAATTGATGAAATTATAATTAGCCTTGATGGCTCAATAGATAAAAGTAGGCTAGGCGCAAATACTCTATTAGGGGTTAGCCTCGCTGCAGCACGGGCTGCATCCAAACATGTAAAAACTCCGTTGTACAAATACCTTGGAGGAAATGAAGCCAAGATCTTGCCAGTTCCAATGATGAATATAATAAATGGGGGAGCCCATGCTAATAACAGTATTGATTTTCAAGAATTTATGATCATGCCAATTGGAGCCGAAACTTTTACACACGCACTTCAGATAGGTGTTGAAGTATTTCACGCACTAAAAAGTATTCTTGATGAAAAAGGACTTAGTACTACGGTGGGAGATGAGGGCGGATTTGCGCCTGAATTGTCAAATACTGATGAGGCCTTACAACTTATATTACAATCAATAGAAAAGGCCGGTTACAGGCCTAATGATGATATTCTTCTTGCCTTAGATTGTGCTGCCAGTGAATACTTTGTTAACGGCAAATATAATATTGTATCTGAAAACAAATCACTCTCATCAATAGAGAAAATTGAATATTTAGAGAGTTTAGTTAACCAATATCCAATTTTCTCTATTGAAGATGGGATGGATCAAGATGACTGGGAGGGGTGGTCAACACTAACTAAAAAACTTGGTGATAAATGCCAATTAGTCGGTGACGACTTATTTGTGACTAATGAAGAACGCTTAAATAAAGGCGTTTGCCATCAGGTCGCTAATAGTATTCTAATCAAACCCAATCAAATTGGTACTTTGTCTGAGACGTTAAATACCATAAAAATTGCGCAAAAATCATGCTATGGAACTGTAATTTCGCATCGTTCTGGCGAGACAAGTGATCCAATCATTGCGGATATATCAGTGGCCACCTCTGCAAAGCAAATTAAGGCGGGCTCTTTATCAAGGTCGGAGAGGTTGGCGAAGTACAATCGGCTCACTCGAATAGAGAAGGAACTCGGTAGTAATGCTATTTTTGCTGGCTGGACAATCACAAATAATTTCAAGTGAGTTGGGCACAATGAGTCTCAAAAAAATATCAGACCAAGAAAAATTTAGACAAAATAAAATAAAGATTTTTCAATTTTTGTGAAACTAACTTAATCTTAATAATTTGTCTTTATCGTAGCAAATGGTTGGGACTGTAAACTAGTTAATCTCATTAATGATAGGTTTGCGGTCAAATATGTTACTTTTTAGAGATATGCGTTTACGCATGAAAAAATTAGTAGGCCCATTTGTAGGGCTTTTTACCTTTTTCTATTTTACCTACCATATTTTACATGGAGAAAGAGGTGTTTTTGCTTGGACAAAAATCAACGATCGCGTGGTTGAGGCCAAACTACAACTAAAAAAACTAAAAGAGAAAAACGAGGTATTCGAACACCGAGTAAAACTTTTACACCCAGAGCACTTAGACCCAGACCTTTTAGAAGAGCGCGCAAGAGCCATGCTGAATTATGGCTATTCAAATGAATTAGTAGTTATCGAGACCAAAGATAAAGACGCACAAGATCGCACTGTGTACCAGAAGTAATTTAATTCACACTTATCAGGGGCAAATATAATGATCACAAAATCTGAATTACCAAAAAAACCGCCATTCTACGCTGCATTGCAACTAGAGCCCAATAAATTGCTTGATCGCGGCCAATACTCAGATGCTCTCTCAACAATGACATCAATAGCGAAGCTCAATCCAGGTTTTATAGGTTTTTCTAACGATGATATAGATACAAACAACACAATTATAGTGATCTATTTTAATCGTTACGAATCGTTAAAAGAGTGGGTTGAGGAAGCTCGTGACTTAATACCCTACTCAGTAAAAATAGACGACATAGTCGAGGAAACCGGATGTTTGTGGCAATGGCTTGAATCTCCAGTCACAATAACAGATAAAACAACAATCGTAAACGCCGCTTAAGTAAAATTCTTATATATAACAAATACTTCAGAATAAACCTACATAACAGATCAATCTGAAGTATTTTTAATTATAAGTGCCAATCGTAAAAATACCATTTATTCTTTAATTAACTAATATCATGTTAATCTAATTATATTAATTATAAACAATTAGTTAGCTTGATTTTTCTTGCCGTTTAATGTATTAAAGATTTGGTTTTATTTGCAACATATTTATTTATGGAAATTTCAGAGTCATATGGATAAAAAACAAAGATTACCGCTTAAAAAAAAACCACCTCGAAAAAAAATAGCAAATCCAAAATTGTATAATCAAGATATACTTTTGGATTTTTTTAAAGACATGCTGTTGATCCGACGCTTTGAAGAAAAAGCAGGCCAGCTATATGGGATGGGCGTAATAGGAGGGTTTTGTCATTTATACATTGGCCAAGAAGCCGTTGTCGTAGGAATGAAGTCTGCGTCAAATGAAAATGATACTGTCATAACCAGTTATAGAGACCACGGGCACATGTTAGCATACGGAATGAACCCTAGTCGCGTTATGTCCGAACTTGCTGGAAAAGCAACGGGATATTCAAAGGGTAAGGGTGGTTCGATGCATATGTTTAGTAAAGAAAGAAACTTTTATGGTGGCCATGGAATTGTTGGCGCACAAGTACCAATAGGTACTGGTTTGGCGTTTAAACATAAATACACTGAGGATGGAGGTGTATGCCACGCTTACTTTGGTGACGGGGCTATTAACCAAGGGCAGGTTTATGAAGCATTCAATATGGCCGCCCTCTGGAAATTACCCGTGGTTTATGTAATCGAAAATAATAAATATGGAATGGGGACCTCAATCGAGAGAGCATCTGCCGTAACAGAACTGTATAAAAGAGGAGAGTCATTTGGTATACTTGGTGAAAAAGTTAATGGAATGGATGTCACAGCAGTTCGAGATGCCGCAATTAAGGCAAATCAATGGTGCCGAGATGGGAATGGCCCGTTCATACTTGAAATGGAAACTTATCGATATCGGGGACACTCAATGTCAGATCCAGCGAAATACCGTTCTAAAGAAGAAGTTGCAAAGATCAGAAAAGAAAGTGATCCAATAGATACAATCCGTAATATATTATTAAATGAAAAGGTCTTCACAGAGGACTTTTTGAAAGAAATAGACAAGACAACCAAATCGGTGGTGCAAGAGGCCGTCGATTTTGCGCAAGAAAGTTTACTTCCTGATCCATCTGAACTTTACACAGATGTGTATCAATGAATGGTTTCTGTCTTTACTATATAAATTTTCTGGCTGAGAAAAAACGATGGAAATTTCAATTTTAATGCCGGTTTTGTCACCAAATATGACTGAAGGGTCTATTGTAAAATGGCATAAACGTGAGGGTGAATTAGTCAAAGTTGGTGACATATTATGTGAAATCGAGACTGACAAAGCGACAACGGAGTTAGAAAGCACTGACAGCGGCATTCTGGATAAAATTCTATTATCTGACGGAACTAAAAATATTCCTGTTAATACAAGGATAGCTATAATTTCAGAATCGGATAAATGCCAACCAACACAAACCACAGGTAACCCAAGTAAAAATATAAATGCAACGGACCAAAAAGACGCGTACTCTAGCAATGAAGGAAAGTCAATTGTGATAAATCCGCCTAAAAACAGTGATAGTGCTCAAAAAGCTTCTGACAAGGTAAAACAACAAACAGTCCGAGAAGCTCTGCGAGATGCGATTGCAGAAGAAATGCGCAATGATTTTAATGTATTTTTAATGGGAGAAGAAGTGGCACAATATGAGGGTGCGTATAAGGTGTCACAAGGTCTTCTTGAAGAGTTTGGTGAAAAACGCGTAATAGATACTCCCATTACAGAACATGGATTCACTGGATTGGGAGTAGGAGCATCATTTGCAGGGCTCCGTCCAATTATCGAATTCATGACTTTCAATTTTGCGGTGCAAGCATTAGACCAAATAGTAAACTCTGCCGCTAAAACCCTTTATATGTCTGGCGGTCAAATGGGAGTGCCCATTGTTTTCAGAGGGGCCAACGGTGCTGCATCGAGAGTTGCCGCCCAACACTCGCAGTGTTATGCACCATGGTATGCAAGCATTCCCGGCCTAAAAGTTATAGCGCCATGGTCAAGTGAAGATGCTAAAGGTCTTCTGAAATCGGCGATACGTGACCCAAACCCAATTGTATTTTTGGAAAATGAAATACTTTACGGACAAACATTTAAGGTCACAACAGACACAGACTTCACTCTTCCTATTGGTAAAGCAAAAATTGAGAGAGTTGGCTGGGACGTTACAGTAATTGCTTATTCGATTGCTGTTAGTCATGCTATGGAAGCTGCTGAAATACTTGCTGTTGAAGGTATTGAAATAGAGGTAATAAACTTGCGAACATTGCGTCCACTCGATACTGATACCATATTAAAATCAGTAAAAAAGACAAATCGAGCAGTAAATGTTGAAGAATGCTGGCCCACATGCGGTGTAGGTGCGGAAGTTTCAGCACAAATTATGGAAAATGCATTTGATTATTTAGATGCGCCTGTCGTTCGTGTCTCGGGAGCGGATGTTCCAATGCCATATGCATATAATTTAGAAAAAATGGCATTACCACAACCAGATGATATCGTTCAAGCATGCAGACTAATTTGTAAAAATGACTGAAAAGGAGCCCCTTTGATGCCGATCCAAATTTTAATGCCTGCCTTGTCACCAACAATGGAAACAGGAACCCTTGCAAAGTGGTTAAAAACCGAAGGTGAGGAAATTAAGAGCGGGGACTTAATTGCCGAAATCGAGACTGATAAAGCTACGATGGAGATAGAATCCGCAGACGAAGGGGTATTAGGTAAAATACTAGTAAAAGAAGGGACAGAGCAAGTTCCTGTAAATCAAGTAATTGCGATTTTGTTAGAAGAGGGCGAGGAGAGCGAAGTTTCTAAATTACTTCCATCAGAATTTGAAAATCAAAGTGATATTCCAGATAATCAGGCTGACGAATTTAATAAAACACATTTAAAAAAACCAATCACAGTTAGCAAAAAGCAATTCACTGAAGATGCAAAACACAAAAAAGAAAGGGTGTTTTGTAGTCCGTTAGCTAGACGTATCGCTAAACAACATGGCCTCGACATCTCGTTAATAGAAGGAACGGGACCACGGGGACGAATCGTAAAACATGATGTTGAAAAGGCCCTAGAAAGAACAGAGACAGGAACAATATGTCAATCTGGAAGCCCTCAAGATCAACAAACACCTCAAGCACTTGATCGTGTATCTAATATTCCTCATGAGCCATATCTCAAAGATGGTTCAGCACATGCGTCTAGACCATTAACATCTATGCGAAAAATAATAGGAGAGCGGCTATCAGAAGCTTCAAGAGAAATACCGCACTTTAATTTAACGGCTGAAATAAATGCAACCAAATTGTTTGTTATATTAAATGAATTAAATGAGCAGTTAATCTCAGAAATAGAAAAAATCACCTTAAATGATCTTATAATCAAAAGTGTTGCGCGAGCGCTGTTACTTAATCCAAAATGCAACGTTTGTTTTTCGAATAATACCATTATTGAATATGACCAAGTTGATATATCAATTGCTGTGGCATTGGATGATGGGCTAATTACTCCTATTATTAAAGATGCTGCGAAAAAAGGGGTCTCATCAATAGCCAGTGAGGCACGCGAATTAATAAAAAAAGCTCGTCAAGGTCATTTGAAGATAGAAGAATTTCAAGGTGGCACTTTTACAATTTCAAACCTAGGCATGCATGGAGTAAAGAGTTTTAATTCAATAATTAATAAGCCTCAAGCAGGGATATTATCAATTGGCGCAAGTGAAAAAAAACCCATAGTTCAGAATGATGAAATTGTAATAGCACAAGTTATATCTATAAATTTAGCTGTTGATCATAGGTGTATTGATGGTGTTCCCGCTGCAAAATTTCTCTCTGACATAAAGTTAACACTAGAAAATCCATCATTCATGATCCTTTAATATAATATGAAAAAATTTAAAAAGGTAAAATATTTTTCATAGCACTAAATAACGCTATCAATGGAATAAAAAAATGGAAGAATCATTTGATATCTTGATTATTGGGTCTGGTCCAGGTGGATATGTCACAGCAATACGCGCTGCGCAACTTGGGTTAAGGACTGCAATTGTTGAAGACAAAAACTTAGGAGGAATTTGTCTCAATTGGGGCTGTATCCCTACAAAAGCCATGCTTCGTTCATCTGAAATTTATCACTATTTACTAAATGCTTCTGAATACGGTCTCTCTGCAGATAATATAAATTATAATCTAAAAGAAATCATTGACCGGTCAGCGTCAGTCTCTAAAAAACTCAATAAGGGTGTAAAATACTTATTAGATAAAAGTGGTGTTAAAATATTTAGTGGTTTTGCACGATTTTCAGGTAAAAAAAATGAAGTTGATATTGTTAGCGCCAACCATGATCAAAAAACTGTTTCTGCTAAAAATATAATTGTAGCAGCAGGGGCAAAGCCAAAAAATATAGAAGGTATTGAGGCAGATAATAAATTAATCTGGACTTATTTTGAAGCCTTACGCCCAAAAAAAATCCCAAAAACACTTGTGATTATTGGCGGCGGTGCAATTGGAATTGAATTTGCAAGTTTTTACAACTCTCTTGGTTCAAATGTTACAGTTATTGAAATGCAAGATCGTATTTTGCCAAATGAAGATGAGGAAATTTCAACTATCGCAGCAAAAGAGTTTTTATCCCAAGGCATAGAAATTATTACATCAGGGACAATCAAAAATATTGTAAAGGGAGAGCAAAATGTCACCTGTAAAATCATAACTAAAACCCAGAAAGCTAAAGAAATTTCGATAGAGCGAATTATCTCAGCGGTAGGGATTACGGGGAATTTTGAGAATCTTGGACTTGAGAACACCCAAATAAAAACAATGAACGGTCATATTTTGACCGATGAATTTAATCGCACTAATGAGAAAAACGTCTATGCAATAGGCGATATTACAGGCCCTCCTTGGCTTGCTCACAAAGCTGAACATGAAGGGGTAATTTGTGTAGAGAAGATTTCTGGATTAAACCCTAATCCGCTGAAAAAAGAGTACATTCCCAATTGCACTTATTGTCGCCCGCAAATAGCAAGTGTAGGTTTAACAGAGGCATTAGCAATAAAAAAAGGGTTGAAGATTAAAGTTGGTCGTTTTCCTTTTATTGGAAATGGAAAAGCTATTGCAATGGGTGAGACCAATGGGATGATTAAAACCATATTTGATGCTCAAAACGGCCAATTAATTGGGTGCCATATGATTGGTGCTGAAGTTACTGAGTTAATTCACAGCTTCGTTGTAGCGATGGGCCTTGAATCTACTGAGGAAGATCTCATGCGTACAATATTTGCTCATCCCACCCTATCAGAGGGACTTTATGAATCTGTATTAGAAGCATATAACAAGAGTATTCATATTTAATAATTATACAGACAAAAAAAATGAGAAATACTATAAAAATCCGTCATCCAGAAAAGTTAAAAAATAAGATAAATCCGCCTATACGTAAGCCGAAGTGGATACGAGTTAAAGCACCTAACTCAGCGTCTTACCAAACTGCGAAAAGATTAATTAACGATATTGGACTCAACACAGTTTGTGAGGAAGCAGCGTGTCCAAATATTGGGGAATGTTGGTCAAAAAAACACGTTACAGTGATGATATTAGGAAGTATTTGCACGCGTGCATGCGCCTTCTGCAATGTTGCAACAGGAAAACCAAATGAAGTCGATTTGTTAGAGCCGGAAAAATTGGCAGCATCTGCCAAAAGTCTTGGTATGCGGCATATTGTGATAACATCTGTCGACAGGGACGACCTTCCAGACGGTGGTGCAGATCAATTTGTTCGCTGTATTAAGTTGCTTAAAAAAACTGTTTCCAACTTAACAGTTGAAGTCTTAACCCCAGACTTTAGGAGAAAACCAAGTGCCTTACAGGCTATTATTGATGCGAAGCCAGATGTATTTAATCATAATATAGAGACAATTGGCCGATTGTATAAACAAATTCGTCCCGGAGCAGATTATAGACATTCTTTAAAACTTCTTAAAGATGCCAAAGAATATGATCCCTCAATTTTTACCAAATCGGGAATAATGGTTGGTTTAGGTGAAACAAATGAAGAAATTTTTAATTTGATGGATGATTTAAGGTTATCAAACGTAGACTTTCTTACTATCGGTCAATATTTGGCGCCAACCCAACGTCATGCGGCAGTTCATAGGTTTCCCTCAATTAAGGAGTTTGAATTGTATAGGAAAGTAGGTATGTCAAAAGGGTTTCTTCTAGTAGCATCGTCCCCATTAACACGTTCATCATATCATGCAGATGCTAACTTTAAGATACTCCGCGCCAACAGACTAAAGACACTAAATATAACTTAAACTCAAATGCCAAAACATTCAGAAAAAAAATATTTACCGTATACTCCTAAGGAGCTCTATTCCCTCGTAGCAGATATCGAGAAGTATCCTGAGTTTCTGCCTTGGTGCCAAGATCTAAAAATAATATCTAACAACAGTAATGTTGTAAGAGCTGAAATGTTTATAGGATTTAAAATATTTAGGGAACGTTTCACTACACAAGTTGATTTAACCGACAAACAACGTATTACCGTCAAATACCTGGATGGCCCATTTAAATATCTTCACAACTATTGGATTTTTGAATCTGACAGCAACAACGGTTGTAATATTGACTTCTTTGTTGACTTTGAATTTAAATCGCCTTTACTTCAGGGAATGATTGGGCTCATTTTCACTGAAGCACTCACAAAAATGATTTATGCATTTGAAAATAGAGCCAAAGAAATATATACTCGTAACTTGAAAAAAAATCCACCAGATCGCTAACATTTTTTACTTGCATGCAGAAGAATCTCAATCGCCTTAATTGAGGCACTCATGCGAATGTTAGATCGTGATCCATCAAAAATATGTTTAAATGTATGAGTTACAATATTTTTTTGCGCTATTGAAAAAAAAACTAAACCGACTGGCTTCCCTTTGACACCACCATCAGGACCCGCAATCCCAGTTACAGAAACTGCTAGATCCGCGTTTGATTGAAGAATGGCTCCCTCAGCCATCGAACATGCCACTTCTTCACTTACTGCACCAAACTGTGAAAAAAAATTACTTGGCACACCAAGCATATCGGTTTTAGACTTGTTTGTATAAGTTATAAAGCCACGATCAAACATACTAGATGATCCTGGCAAATCTGTTAAAGCAGCGCAGATAAGTCCACCAGTGCACGATTCAGCAACGCTAACCTTTAATGACCGTTCCCGGCAAGAAGATAAAAGGTCTGATGAAGCTAAAAAAATACGATTTTTACTTGTCATTTAAACTAAATTCAATTCAACACATATATAAATACATAGTATAGAAAAAATTGATGCTACAACATCGTCTAACATTATCCCAAAAAAATTGCTAAAAGATTTATCTACCCAACTGATGGGCCAAGGCTTCCAGATATCAAATAAACGAAAAAAAATAAACGCTAATATACAAATATTCAGGCTCGGAGGGAACAATGCGATAGTCAACCAAATACCAACCACTTCATCGATTACAATTTCACTTGGATCGTGATCATCATCTTTTCGACTTTTAATATAATAATTACAGGCCCAAGAACCTAAAAAAAACACAGTTAAGACAAAAAAAATAAAAAACAGCATACCAGTGTAATTTAAAATCGGCACACCAACCAATAGGCCGGCAAGGGAACCCCAAGTACCAGGTGCTTTTCTTGCAAAACCAATAAAAAAAAATGTCGATATACAAATCGCTGGGTATTGTAAAAGCTTATCCACTATGAACCCTGTTTTAGATTTAAATAAATGCTTTTATCAGACAAAATCAATTTTTTTCATTATTGTTCACTTAGATCTAATAAAACATCATAATTAGCTTGCATGAAATATAGTCAGAAGATACGTTTATAATTATAAAATAATCGTACAGGATACATGATAATCATTAAATTTGTCTGTACAATGGTTTTAAAAGCGTTGCACTAATAATTCAAAAAAAAGCGACTTGAAAGTGACTTGACTTATTTAACAATCCGAAAAGAGATATCACTTAGGAATGGCGATAGGATTAGACAAATACCTTACTATCATTAAGAAAAGGTTGAACTATGTTTTTCCTGAAAGGGAATTGCATATCCGAAGCAACTCTAAAGTGGTGTTTTATAAACTCTCTGCAAGATTTCAATTATTAACTGTATTTCTAATATGTAGTTTAGTGGGTTGGACCGGTTATGCGACATGGAGTTTTGAAAATTTTCTTGATATCATCGTCGCAAAAGACCGACATATCTCCAATGCACGTTTAGCATATCATCGCTTATTAGGAGATGTTGGTAAATATCAGAAAAAATTTGCAACGGTGACCCAGGATCTAGAGAAGAATCATGCACTAATGTCAGGGCTTGTCAAAAAAAATGATTCGCTAAAATTTCGATTAAAAAATGTCTCAGAAAAACTTGAAGTTACAGAAACCAATAGAAATTCTGTTAAAAAAGCAAGGGAAAAACTGAAGCTAAATCTTGCCGAAATTGAGACACAACTGCACGATGCAGCAAATCGAAACTTCTCACTGGAGGGAAGTTTAACCATGGTTGAAAATGACTTGCAAAAAGCCCTCTCAGACAGAAACCAAGCTCTTTTTGCAAGCACGGAACTTCGACAAGAGATCAATGTGTTGCAGAATCGTTTAGGGCAACTTGAGAAAACACATATTAGCACGCTAGACAACCTCAAAAAATTAACTGACAAGTCCATAGATGAATACAAAAGTCTTGTGAGACTTACAGGTCTAAACGTTAATAAACTTACTAACTCGTATAATGAGTTATATTCCATAAGAGGCATAGGAGGTCCATTTTTTCCTGCAGACATGGATGATTTGCCAGGAAATAAATTAAAATATGACCTTACTATACTAGAAAACAACATCACGGAGTGGCAACTCTTAAAACAAATTGTCCGATATTTACCTCTCGCTTCTCCACTAACTTCGTACTATGTTAGCAGTGGTTTTGGAAAACGACGTGATCCATTTAACAAGCGCTGGGCAGCACATTATGGTATTGACTTAGCAGGGCAGTTGAAATCGCCAATTTTTGCGACGGCTGCAGGCGTAGTCTCATTTGTAGGGAATAAAGGAAGATATGGGCGATTAATTGAAATAAAGCATAATGGTAATATTACAACTAAATATGGCCATCTAAATAAGATTTTGGTCAAACGCGGTCAAAAAGTTAAACCATATCAGAAAATTGGCCTTCTTGGAAATTCAGGTAGAAGTTCAGGAGCACATGTGCATTACGAAATACTCTTTAAGGGAAAACCAATGAATCCACACAAATTTATAAAAGCGGGGCGATATGTTTTCAAAAACGAATGGTGAGACTAAGAACCATCAACAGCTAGTTGTTGAACCTATAACAAACCGAAAACCGGCGCCACCGTCACTTATAAGTAGCGATGTAAGTATTGTCGGTGATGTGAAAAGTGATGGGGAAATGCAAATTGATGGTCATATTGAAGGCGATATAAGAACAAAAATTCTTCACATTGGGGAAAAATCAACCACTAAAGGCGAAATAGTTGCGGAAAAAGTAAGGGTTTACGGGAACGTCAATGGCCGTATCAAAGCTAAATCAGTTGAACTGTATAGCACTGCACATGTAATTGGAGATGTAATGCATGAAGATTTGTCAATCGAGACAGGGGCATTTTTAGAAGGACATTGTAAACGTATGTCGAAGACCGAAGTTTTAACCAATAAAACCAAGGATCAAAAGAAATCATAAGTTTTTTCAAAGCATCTAATTGCCAGTTATTATTCTTATAAATAAATCTGAATCAACATTCCCACCTGAACAAACGACACAGATTGTTTTATTTTTAGTTTCTATTTTATGCGATAGAACGGCAGCCAAGGCAACGGCACCGCCTGGCTCTAAAACTAATTTAAAAAAATTGAAGGCCACGCGCACTGCATTCATAGTCTCTTTATCAGTTACAGCGAAACCACCTGCTAACAAATTTTTATTTAATGAGAATGTTAGTTCGCCTGGAGTTGGAGCCAGCAATGAATCACATATTGAGGCAGATGTTACTTTATTTGAGACACAGTGACCCAATCTCAAAGAACGAGCAGTATCGTCAAATCCTTCGGGCTCGACAGAGTAGACCGAACAAAAAGGATTTAATTCTGACAATGCAGTAGCAATACCTGATGACAATCCGCCACCTCCACAAGGAATTAACATACTATTCAAAACCGCGCCCATACTTTGAGCTTGGCCAACAATTTCCACACCAATTGTGCCTTGCCCAGAAATAACATTTACATCATCATATGGTTTTATCAGAGTTGCACTCCTCGATAAGGCGATCTCTTTTCCAATTTTTTCTCGATTATCTCTATCGCGATCGTAAAGAACAACCTCTGCACCATATCTTCGTGTATTATTGATTTTGATTGTTGGTGCATCTTCAGGCATCACAATTACGGCAGGTAAATTTAATAACTGCGCCGCAGCGGCAACACCCTGCGCGTGATTTCCGGATGAATAAGCCACCACGCCATGTTCTCGTTTACTCACTGGGATTTGTGAGATTGCATTGAATGCACCTCTAAATTTAAATGACCCAGTTCTTTGCAGGCTCTCCACTTTTAATAGTAATCGCCCTTGAATTTGTTCATTTAAAAACCCTGACTCCAGTAATGGAGTTACAATAGTATAGGGTCTTATGCACTTCGCAGCTCTTTTAATATCTCTCAGCGTAGGTTGAATCAACTTCATTAATTATATCCAGGAAGTATTTTTTTGACACAGGCTCAAGCAATGTGGGAGCATGACCTGCGTCCGGAATAACCGCAGCCCGCATATCATCATTTTGCTCTCTCATCTTATTAAAAACATTTTCATCTAAAATATTTGATTTTTCCCCCCTTAACAAGAGTAATGGGGTTTTACGCAACGCACGGAAAATAGGCCACAAATTTAGGTCATCAAGCTTAACCCTCTTAGCCGCTTTATAAATTCTGGGATCCCAATTTTGAATTATTTTACCACTTTGTCCTATTTTATAACTACCTTTTACTATCCCAATCCAATTTCTGTGAGAATTCTCGCCAAGATAAGGAAAGTTACCCTTTAAATAACACGCAGCCTGATCCCAATTATCAAATTCTCTCGATTTTGACAAATATATCTGCAGGGATTGTATTCCCTCATTTGCCAATTCAGGGCCAATATCATTTAATAAAACCCCTGCCACCGTACGAGGGATTAACATATTAATGCCCATCGCAACTAATCCACCCAAAGACGTACCTATAATAAAAACTTTGTTCACTCCAAGCGTTGTTAAAATTGTCCGACAATCATTTATGTACGTTTCAACTTTGTAATTACGCCAATTATTATCGTATTCAGATAACCCCCGACCGCGATAATCTATTGTTATAACTCGTCTATTACCACAAAACTCTGTTGCAAACTCTTGAAAGTCTGAAGAGTTCCGCGTTAGGCCGGGTAAACATAGGAGCGGGGTTTTGCCAGAGAGTCTTTCGCCATAAATACGATAAAATAATTGCAATCCATCAGTAGCGCTTGTGTAGCCTTGATAATACATAAGTGAAATATCTTTCAACGTGACTTCAAAAGTATTTATTATTTACGAACTGAAATGGCAAATGTTTTATATTTTATAAACCATTTAGTTTTCCATAATAACTCTATGAAATTTCGCAAAACAAACATTTTAATATGCATTAGTAATTATAATCATAAACTAAACTCTGTGCATCTTTTGCAATATTTAATCGATATCGATAAACAAACAAATTCTCAAGAACGCGTTGTATATAATTTCTCGTTTCGTTAAATGGTATCATTTCAATCCAATCAATTACATCAATATCATCTTTCCTCGGGTCACCGAACTCAAAAATCCACTTCCTGGCACGCTGAGGGCCAGCATTATATGCGGCTAAGGACAATATATAGGAGCCATCAAATCGTTTTAGAAGACGGTTTAAATAGATCTGGCCAAGCATCACGTTGTACTTTGTGTCTGATAACAACCTATTTTTCGAAAATTTTTTGCGCACTGACTTTGCTATTTTGCGTGCAGTATTTGGCATTAGTTGCATTAGACCATGCGCTGTTGCCGAACTTATTGCGTTAGCCCGAAAAGCACTCTCTTGTCTGATTACTGCAAGGACAAGTGCTTTTTCAAGGTTATAGGATCCTGAATAATGCAAAACGGCTGGTATTGAAATAATAGGGTATCCCGACTCTATTAGATATAGACCGTTACGATTTGCATGCTTTGCTACTTTAATAGCTAAATCATCACGTTTAACTTTAGCAGCTAACGTTGCTACTAAACTTTTACCTTCTCTTGTAGGATAAAGTTTGGCGAGCTGGGCTATAAATGGGGCTACACGATCATTAGCGGATATTTTTGCGAGAGTTCTTACCATTCT
>MDTB01095379.1_pt1 | contig 15877 bp, 17 predicted proteins | sample 811161 | NCBI WGS metagenome assembly MDTB01 (sample SAMN05326650, study PRJNA326480) | marine metagenome | isolation source: seawater | place: Mediterranean Sea | collected 2009 | reverse complement strand
TTGTACATTGTCCAAAGAAATCAAGTTGTTCAATACTATTAATCAAATTTGATAACGGAGAAAAAATGATGAAAACACTAAAATTAGTTTTAACATCTGTTACAATGTTTACTATTCTGATCGGTGGTGATGAATCAAGGATTGGAACTAGTGGAGGTAATCAGGTGCTGGTTCCTGTCGGTGCTCGTGGCATTGCATTGGCAGGTTCAGAGCGTGTCTACTCAAGCGGTCTTGAGTCTGTTTATTGGAATCCAGCAGGCCTTGCTCGATCTCAAAGTCCAACGGTTCTAGCAAGCAGCATGGACCTGTTTAATGACATGGGAGTCAATTATTTTGGCGCCTCAGGTAACTTTGATAAGTTGGGAATGTTAGGTGTTACGGTAAAATCTATTGATATGGGTGATATACCAGTGACAACCGTAGAGGATATGGATGGACTCGGAGGAGGCACATTCAAACCAACATTAACAACTATGGGCGTAACCTACGCAAACTCATTCTCAGATAGATCTTTTTTCGGTGTAACCGGGAAAATTGTCTATGAGAGTATTCCAAGGGCAACTGCAAGTGCTTTAGCGCTGGACATTGGTGTACAATACACTGGTCTAGCAGGAGTTGAAGGCCTTGGTCTTGGATTAGTCCTAAATAATATTGGAACCGACATGCACTATGAAGGAAGTGGTTTAACTGGTCAAGGTACTACCGAAGATGGCATATCTGATTTTCTAAATAGAGAAGCCTCCTATGATAAGCTGCCATCAACGTACAATATGTCTCTGTCCTATAGTGTCGCTGGTGCTATTCTAGGTATGACCTACACTAGTCATAACTTTTCCTATGATGAATTGAATCTTGGTGGTGAATACACATTGAATGACATGTTCCATTTAAGAGCTGGTCTCACTAGCCCTATGCTAGAAGAAGATTCAATGAACGATGGTGAAACGTTGTACAGCATGAACTTTGGAGCCGGTTTAAAGTACAGCCTCTATGGTGTTAACCTAGTAGTGGATTATACTATGAGAAATCAGAGTGATTCATTTAATACAAGTAATGTATTTAGTCTAGGTTTGGTTTTCTAAAGAAAATAGAAATCTTAAAAAAAGGGCATATGTGAATATGCCCTTTTTTTTAGTTAAAAATTCTAAATAGCATATCATACAGCTCTGGGTTTGACATGCCTTTGCCTAGGTAAATTTCCTGTTCCCCTTTTTGTAGAATCATTTCCCAATGCAAGTGGGAACCTGCCTTTGAACCAATTGTACTCTCTCTCATTCCAGTATTTCCGGATTTTCCTAGCAGTTCACCTTTTTTAACTATTGCACCTGGAACAATTTCTTTTTCAATATGAGAAAGGTGTGCATAAATAGATATGGTTCTAAATCCAGGTATTAAATCAAAGCCATGATCCAGAAAGACAGACTTCCCCAAAAGTACACTATTAAAAATATCAGATGGTGTATGTCCAACCTTTGTTGTGGCCTTTAAAAGATTTTCTCTAAAGTCAGCTGGGACCTCTTTATAGTGAAGGTCTGACCGAACAACAACTCCTTCAGCTACTGACCTTACTGGGGTTCCCCAATTAGCAAAAAAATCTAACCCTCTATGGGTTCCATTTCTATAGTTCCTCGGAGCATTTGGTAAACGCATAGTACGCTTTGGTACAGGCACCTCATAGCAAGGAAGAGATAGGCTTAGGGAATCCACCCATCTTGGGTTAAAAGTAATGATTTCATTTGATTCTTCAATGTCGACGGATTTAATTGAAGATAGCACGGATATTGGAGAATTTTTTGACTGACTGGTGACTTGTGCATTAAATGATGTAATTGCAAGAAAGAGATAAAAGTACATTTTCATTTACTTAGTTAAGTATTCAATCCCTTGAATACACGCCTCAATTGGAGTCCCCGTAAAACTTTCTATTTTGTCGTGAATGAAAATGGAGTCCTTAATGCTTGTCCCAAAAGAAAAATCATCGTCAAAATAAATAACAGATGTTTTTATTTGAATAAGATTGATAGTCTCAAGTATTGTATAATTATTTCTTGCCCAAGATGTTGGTATAAAGAGTATTCCATTTGCCCAATTTCTATTTCTTTGTAAAAAGTTTATAGCTTGAAATTGTTTATGGGTTTGCAGAAACCTAAGGTTGATTTCACTATTCTTTGAAAAGTTTCTTATCTGCTTATTTAATTTGTCTAAGGTTAATCTACTTTTCTTATTCGACGACTTTAAACCCAAAAGATTAAGGTTTGGCCCCTGTAATATTAAAATGTTCATTGTAATGGGATTAGATTTCCAATAATATAACCAATGATCATCCCAATTAGAAGTGCAAGCGTCATGATGCGCCCTTTTGCTAGCTCCGTGGCGTAGCCCTTTTTAATCGCAATACCAGATACTAATGTGCCCAACGCATTTAAAATCCAAAAAATTGGAATTGATACAATTTTAATTATCATTGGACCAATCACAGGTATTGCTGCGACCAAGATGCCAATACCGGCAAAAATTTCTGTAAATACACCAACGATAAAGGCTATGAAAACGATAAGCTTTTTGTCGATTCCGTAGTAAGAAGCTGTAAAAATCAAGCCACCGATTACCAGCCATATGACAATCTTTTTTCGATAAGACAATAAAATAGTTATCTTATTCATAGTGATAAAATTTTAAGGAAGTGATATCTTTGCCGCAAAGTATATCCAATGCTACTTATTGCAAAGTATATTGGAATCATTATCTACTTTTTCGAATATTTTAAAATAGTGCTGTTTCCATAGTACTCATCAGATTCTTCTTCCGTTGTAATGATTGTTAATGAACCATTTTCAATTTCATATGTCCCGTAGGTTGTATCTGATTCTACAATTATCGTTACATATGATTGATCAGCGTACCATACACCACGTCCAGTTTTATTGACCCCATCATTCACAACATCATAAGCTATTTCTCCAGATTCATCAAAAGATAGAGTTTCAACATTCTTTGCATCTTTATATACAATAGTTATTTCCTCTCTTTGCGCTTTGGTTATGGTTGTCATTGATTGGAATATCCATTTACCCAAAATGGGCATACTGTTATCCTGTGAGTAGGAAGATGCTACCATTGTTAAAAGAAAAGTAAAAAAAACCTTTTTTATCATATTGATATAAGGAGAATCATTATGACTCAATTTAAAAAATCTAGGTTTCTTTGTCTATTTGAATCGTTGCTAAAACTGGAATAGGGCCAAGCGATATTTTAGCAGCGATTATACTTTTTGGACTCTTTCTGGACACCCATATTTCTCTTACACAATCAGATCGAATGATATTATTCATAAAGTAATCATTGCTTTTTAATTGTTTTGTAGAATCAGTAATCTCAATATCAAATCTATAATGATCGCAAAAAATTGAATCTTTACCTGACCACTGGTTCAAAGAGTCTGCCCATATAAGTCGCGCCCTTCCCAAGCCCCCTTCGTGTTCATATGGGAACCATTTCGCATCTAAATAATCTTTATCCATCATTACAGCCATCTCTAGAAATGTGAAGATCGTTTTTGTTTCACTTTCGACCTTAATGATTTTTTCATCTTCATATTTCATGTAACCATCTGATGTAACGCTACCAGACATTTTCACTTTGTAAGAACCCTGTTTTATGATTTTTTCCCACTTTTTTATTGAATAATTATTTTTATCAAATACTGTTTTATAATTGTTGCTTGCAGGCCATATTAGGTCAAAAAGACCACGATTGTTTGTTTCAAATTCATTACTTGTAGAGTCTCTTTTTAGGGTAACATCAGCAGCATGAAAACCAAAAATTGAAATAGAATATTCCTGGGCAAAAACCACAATGCAGAAAACTGACTTGATTAAAATAAATTTTATGGCTTCCATGTAAACTTTCCTCTAATTCCCCAAAAACCGATTGCTGGAATATAAAGAGGTTGCAAAATTGCCCACAGACAATAAGCGGGTAGATCCATGGTTCTGTTAAATAATTTGCTACCAAGAAAAATTGCTAATCCATCAAAGAGTACTTTAATAACCATTAGTCCAATCCATGAATTACCAATTAATAAGGAACCTAGAATCAAAAGATTATAACTTATTGTTATTAGCAAGAATCCAAAAAAGAGTGGCTCCTCTCCCAAGGTTAGTTTTGCGTTCGATGACCACCGTATCCTCTGATTAAAGAAATGGCTTAGACTTTTCATTGAAGAGGTTTTCACAAAAGAATTTGGGTCTATATGTAAGTAACCAGTTTTTAATTTAGATATGGACTGAACAAGATACATGTCATCGCCAGACATTCTATCTTTTACTTTTTGAAATCCATCTATTTTTTCAAAGTCGCTTTTAAGAAATGCAAGATTTTGGCCTGTTCCAGAAAAGAATAATCCCCAACCGGAAAAACCTGCATTCGCAATGATAATGCTAAGAAAATCAATTCTTTGGTATCGGTGGAAAAAAGACTCATGTTCTTGATCAATTTCAGAAAAACCAATAGAAATACCCTCCGTATTCATTACGCTGTATGTCATACTAGAGACCCATAGCTTTCCAACTCTGCAATCAGCATCGGTTAAAACTATAATTTCTCCTATTGCAGTCTCTATCCCTTTAGTAAGAGCGTTCTTTTTAGGAGTCATGTCCTTAGATACTTTATCGATTGTAATGACCTTTATGAATGCATAATTACTACTTGCATCATCTAAGATTGTAGCAGTATCGTCAGTAGAACGATCATTAACAATGATTACCTCCAACTTATCAATAGGATATTCTTGAGAAATCAGATCATTGATTAAGTGTTGTATATGATCTTCTTCATTTCTAGCAGCAACCACTACTGATACGTTTGGAAGTGTTTCATATGATTTAATTTCAAGCTTAGTGTGTTTAAATAATCCAGATATCATGAATACCATGAATCCTATATAAAAGAGGATACATATAGAGATTATAAAGACCATGAGCTTATATGTTCAAAAGAATACCTGCTATTACAAAATAAAGTAAAACACCAAGAATATCTATGCTTGTAGTTACAAATGGCCCAGTGGCAATCGCAGGGTCTATGTCTAGCTTCCTTAGTATTAAAGGCGTGAAAGACCCAACAGTCACAGCAATTAGCATTGAGCAAGCAATGCTAAGTCCAACTACTAATCCAAGCATTGGATCAGTCCCAATAAACTTTAGATTAGCAAATATTCCAAGGAGAATTCCATATAATATTCCAAGTATTAGTCCAACCTTTAATTCTTTAACCAATATCAAAAGTTCATTCCCAACTTCGATTCTACCTGTTGCCATTCCTCTTACTATGATTGTAGATGATTGTGTTCCAATATTGCCGCCCATTCCAATAATGACAGGTATAAAAGCAGCAAGAGCGATGATACTTTCAAGCATATGTTCATATGCGCCTATCACAGATGCTGCAACTACACCGCCAATCCAGCTTGCGAAAAGCCAAGGGAGTCTTGCCTTGGCATTCTCCCAACTTGACTTTAGAAGTATCTCTCTATCTTTACCAGCGCCAGCCATTCGAAAGAAGTCCTCTGTTGCCTCCTCTCTTATGACATCAACAACGTTGTCAACTGTTACTATACCGAGTAGACGATTATCACCATCTACAACTGGAACAGCTAAGTAATTATATTGTGCGACTATCTGAGCTACATCTTCCTGGTCTGTTTCTGGACGAACAGAATGAACACGTCTTACCATTAGGTCTTTTAGTAGAGTACTCGAAGGTGTAGTAGCTAATGCTCTGAGCGATGCAACTCCAACCAATGAATCATTATCATCCGTGATGTAAAGGTAGAACACCATTTCAGCATCTTGTTGATCCTGAAGAGTCCTTAGTGCATCACCGCACGTGGTATCCTGATATAACGTAAATACATCTGTTGCCATCATTGCACCAGCAGAGTCGTCAGGATACCCCATTAGCTCTTCAATCTCTTCTTGCTCTTCTTTTTTCAATAAATCAATTACAGATTTAGATTGTGATTGATTTATTGTTCCTAAAATATAGCTTTGATCATTAGTAGAAGCATTTTGAATCAATTCGGCAATTCGATCTGCATTTTCAGTATTTAATAATTTTTCAATTATTGTATCATCTAATTCAACTAGAAACTCTAAAGTATGATCATTGCTATTCATGAGACGAAAAACCTGTATCTGCTCATCATCGTTGAAATATCTGAAAATAATTGCAAGGTCTGCAGGGTGCGTTTTTTTGATCAGTTTAATTAAATTAGTTTCTGCGTGACGTCTTAAAAGTCTTGTAAATGTATCCCTGAGTAAGGTGATTTCGTGTTTGAATAATTCTTTTCTCACTTTTATTACTACTTTATTTGATTGATACTTTTAAAACCTCTCAAAATAGCATAGGTCGCAAAAAAGATAAACCAGGGAGCTACATGCCCATTGAAAATATAGATACTATTGTTTTCTATCTCTGAAAACGAGAAAAACATCGCCATTGCATTATTAATACCATGAAGTATTAGAGGGGGGAGCACAGACTTTGTTTTCCATGCAAGGAACCCTAATAAAATACCCAGTATATATATTTGGACGAACCAGTATGGATTCATGTGTATCATTGCAAAAAATAATGCAGTAACCAGCACTGCTTTTGTAACATCCTTCCAGTGTTTTTCAAGTATTTGTTGTAAAAAACCTCTGAATAATAACTCTTCTCCTAGTGGAGCAATTATTACAACTGCTATAAATAATAAAAAAAATCCCAATATACTTTCTGGTTGTAAAAGTCCATTTAGATCGAGAATATACTCTGGGGCAGGAAGAAAGATTTGTATGATTCTATCTAATTCATCAGATAAAATTATTATTCCAAAAGATAAGTATATAGTAGAAATAATAACGTTTGAACTAACAAATCTAATCCTAAGCCTTTTAGCAATAGGCTCTTTACGTGATCTAAGAAACCAAAAAAGAGGTACAAGCATAAATCCTTGACCAATTATAAACGATATAAAAGTATATGTTTTCTGTGGTTCTTCAGGGTTAGACAGCCCTATACCCAAAACTACTGCCCCTGCGAAAAATGCAGAAAATAGAGATGCAATAACAATACCAAATGCTGTCTTAATGGTTAATGTGTCTTTCATTCATTTCAGGATTTATATATTCAGTTTATAAAGGATGCATTCTTCAATATAAATTAAGAATATCTTCTACCTAAGTTGATATCATATCCTATATAAAATTTAAATAGCATCTATCATTTCTTGCTTAATGCATACATTAAAATTGAAGCAGCTGAAGAAAGGTTAAGTGATTCTCCTCGCCCAAGTTTCTTTATACTCACACTTTTTTGAATTAAGGGTTCTATGCCTTTTGAAATTCCATGAGCTTCATTTCCTAGCACAAGAACATATTTTTCAGGCAATTTAAAATTCGAAATACTTTCTCCACGTGTTGACCCAGAAATTATAAAATGGGTTTTAGTAAAATCATCTAATCTAATATTTTGATATAAGTTTAGTCCAAAATGTGACCCCATCCCTGAACGAATTGCTTTTGGGTTATAAGGATCGACTGACTTAGAAGAAAGCATTACATTTTTAAACCCAAACCATAAAGCACTTCTTAGTATGCTTCCCAGGTTTCCGGGATCTCTAATTTTATCTAAATATATCCATTCACTTTCTTTGAAGTCAATGTAGTGGTTTCTAGGTACATTACAAAGTGCTGCAATTCCCGACGGTGTAGAGGTTGAAGATATCCTTTTAAATTGTGAATCAGTTATGATATGTATCATCGTGTTTTTCACCTTAGGAAATCCTTGCCAGTCTTTTTTATTTTTGTTGTAGAAAGTTGGTGTACAAAATATTAATTCAACGGTACTGCTGTAATTAATGGCTTCTTCAACTAATCTTTTTCCCTCAGCAATAAACTGGTTTTTCGTTTTCCTATGCTTTGATTGCTTTAGCAATTGTAATTTTTTTATTGATTGATCATTCATTTAAGAGTTTGTAACTATTAGGCTGTACTAAAATCTGTAGAGGAAAGATAATCATTCAAAGTATAGATTTAACAACAATTCTAACTTGGTACACGAAGTGATGTCAGGTAATTTTCATCTGATTTTCTAATATTTTTCTATGAGCAAAAGACTTCCAGACCGTTCAAATGATTTCTCAGCTTGGTACACTCAAATAGTGAACCGCGCAGGGTTAGCTGACTATGGCCCTGTAAAAGGGACAATGGTCATCAAGCCATACGGATACCAGCTATGGGAAAATATAAGAGACATATTTGATAAAATGATTAAAGAAACAGGGCATGTTAATGCATACTTCCCGTTGTTTATCCCTAAATCATTCTTGGCAAAAGAAGCAGAGCATGTTGAAGGATTTGCCAAGGAGTGTGCGGTAGTTACTCATACGAGATTAAAGTCTGATGATCTAAAAGGTGTCATTATTGACCCAGAATCAAAACTTGAAGAGGAGATTATTGTTCGTCCCACATCTGAAACGGTTATTTGGTCTATGTATAAGAAATGGATACAGTCGCATAGAGATTTACCAGTTTTAATTAATCAATGGGCAAATGTAGTTAGGTGGGAGATGAGAACACGGTTGTTTCTGCGCACTAGTGAATTTTTATGGCAAGAGGGGCACACAGCACATTCAACACCAGAAGAAGCAGAGAAAGAAACGTTGGATATTTTAGAACTATACAGACAATTGGCTGAAGATTACTTAGCAGTTCCAGTTATTACAGGTTTAAAAACAGATTCAGAAAAATTCGCAGGTGCTGAAAGAACCTACTGCATAGAAGCTATGATGGGTGATAAAAGAGCTCTTCAGGCAGGCACATCTCATAACCTAGGGCAGAACTTTGCAAAAGCATTTGATGTTACATTTCAAACAAAAGATAATAAAGAAGAATTCGTATGGGCTACAAGCTGGGGTGTAAGCACCCGTTTAATCGGTGCTGTTATTTTAGCCCACGGAGATGATAAAGGCTTGAGGTTGCCACCAAAGATTGCGCCAATCCAACTAGTAATAATTCCAATAGTAAAAAATGAAGAAGAAAAAAATGAGTTGGAGCATTATTTGGAGCCTATAACAATTGCGTTGAAAAAATCTAAAATTAGAGTATATGAAGATTGGAGCAACAACTCTCCAGGCTTCAAATTTAACGAATGGGAAATGAAAGGAGTTCCGTTAAGAATGGAGGTTGGGCCTAGAGATATAAAAGAACAAAAAGTTGTTCTAGCGAGAAGGGACGAGGAAAGTAAGTTGTTTATTTCAAAGGATGATGTGCTTGACAATGTCCAAGGGCTCTTAGATAATATTCAGTTAAAATTAATCACCCAGGCCCGTGATTTTCGTGATAAAAACACGCATATGGTAAAAGATTTTGATGATTTTAAAAATATCATTAGCAACGGAGGATTTGTTCGCTGCGGGTGGGATGGCAGTTCAGAAACTGAGGCAAAAATTAAACAAGATACAAAAGCGACCATTCGGTGTATTCCGTTTGATGAAGACCCGGGAGGATTAACCTGTGTGTTGACAGGGCAGAAGGCTAAACATGAGGTGATTTTTGCCAAAGCATATTAACAGTTTAATTATATGATTGTACAAACCCCTGCAATTGTATTAAAGTCTTTTCCTTACGGAGAAACATCTATAATTGCACGATGTTTTTCAAGAAATTATGGAAAAATCAGCTTGATAGTTAAGGGGGCCAGAACAAAAAAAAAATCTAGAGCATCTTTTTTTGAACCTCTAAGTCATATAGATCTTGTTTATCATTATAAATCTAATCGAGAGCTACAAGTTATATCAAAAGTTAGTTTTATAAATTATTGGTCAAAAATATTAAACGACTTGAGGTCTGTAACTCTATCAATGGCTATTTTGGAGCTAACTGAAAAAACATTGTCCTATGAAGATCCGCACCCCGATCTATTCAAAGCATTAAAAGATGTTTTAAATTCAATTAATGAAAGAGAATCAGATCCCAATTTAATATTCTGGTTTTATGAGTGTATCTTGTTATCTTATCTTGGGTTTAAGCCAAACTTAGATGATAATAATCTTCCTGGCATTAATCTTCCTGATTTAAACGAGGGACCTAATAGTCGCCTTATATTATCAAGTCTTCTTTCAGAGGATATAGACCAATTACCGAACGATACAATTACAGAAAATGATAGAAAGGTTATCAGCAAATATCTTTGGGTACTTCTATGCTATCATTTTGAAGGGCTTCAAAATATTAAATCTTTTCAAGTAGCTAGGCAAATTTTATCTAACCAATAACTAAACTTTTTTTAATTAAATATGAAATACCAGTTCCAGTCAAACCCAGGTGAATTTTCCTATAAACCTCGCTTATTTACCAATGCAATTAAAGTATTAATCTCTATCAACTTTGTTATATTCATATTACAAACGCTATCTAGGTCAGAGTCTTTATTTTTCCCACTATTTGGATTAGTTCCAAAATTAGTTTGGTCAGAAAAAATGATTTGGCAACCAGTTACTTACTTGTTTTTCCATGGTGGCATTTGGCATGTATTAATAAATATGTTTGTATTATGGATGTTTGGTAGTGAGTTAGAGCGACTTTGGGGCAAGAACCATTTCTTAAAATTTTACTTTATTACAGGTGTAGGATCTGGATTAGCAACAATGCTTGTTAATGTTCAATCTATAACCCCCGTAGTGGGGGCAAGTGGCGCTGTTTATGGTGTTTTATTAGCCTATGGGGTGACGTATCCAAATCGTACGGTATACCTCTATGGAATTATACCAATTAAATCCCTTTGGTTTGTTTTGGGGATTGGTTTCATAGCATTTATGTCATCTTTTGATAATATGTCTCAGGTTAGCCATGTCACACATCTATCTGGAATGCTGATAGGATACTTTATGATAAAAAAGCCTATAAAATTGAAAGGTTTGTGGTTCCAATTAAGAAAGAAAACGCTTGAATATCAAATTCAAAGGGAGGAGAAAGAGCTATCAAAAAATTTTATTGTCGAACAAGATATTAACCAAATATTAGATAAAATTAATCAGGAAGGTTTTGATAGTTTAACTGAAAAGGAGCAAGAACGACTATATAAAGGAAGTCAATCTCTGTCTAAGGGAAGAAAAAAAGATTAAATTTTTAATTAGTAATTATTAATTTTATTCTAAAAACATATATGGAAAACACAAATACTAGAACTGATTTTGCAACCATGGTTGGCCTTGTAATGGGTGCAGCAATTATTATCCTTGGGATAATTACAGGGGGAGGAGAGTTGTATTGGTTTTGGAACCTCAATTCTTTATTAATTGTTGTAGGTGGCACTTTTGCTGCAACAATGGTTAATCTACCGATGAAAGCCGTAACTAATACATTCAGTATTGTCAAAAACGTCTTTCAAGGCGAAGATTATGATTATGGTGGCGTGATAGATGAAGTAGTGAAAAAAGCAACGAAAGCTAGAAAAGATGGTTTGCTATCATTGGAGGCAGATCTAGGAAAAATGAGGGAAGGGTTTTTTAAAAATGGAATTGAACTGGCTATAAATGAAAGAGACGCAAAGCGGCTACGCACCTTTTTGAATCTTGAGATGAGTAATATTCATAGTCGACACCATGCTGGACAAGAGTTGTTCTTGTATATGGCTTCCTATGCACCTGCATTTGGTATGTTAGGCACTGTTCTTGGTTTAATAATAATGATGAATAACTTTTCATCTGGCGATGAGGCTACCTCTGCAGCTAGCACGGCTGAAAGGTTTGCGGAGTTATTAGGAGGAATGGGGTTGGCATTGATTACAACATTTTATGGAGTATTTTTTGCAAACATGATATTTCTCCCGATTGGTGGGAAATTAAAAAGGCGGTCTGAAAATGAGCTAATGCTAAAAAGTATAGTTGTTGAGGGAATCATTAGCATTCATGCAAGAGAGCATCCCATACTGATAAGAGAAAAATTAATGACATTTGTCCCCTCTCAATACCGGTATATTGAAAATGATTAAACTTAATGAATAACCAGTTATTCGATAGGCTACAAATTGGATAATTTATCTAGGCAATCTATGAGTCTTGATGAGCGCCGAGCAAAATCAACGGCATGGGCGCTCACATTTGCAGATGTTGTTACTCTTTTACTAACCTTTTTTGTGTTATTACTTGTAATGTTAAGTGACGCTGAGAAACGCCTTAGTACCTTGATTGAAAAATTACTTGATGAAACATACAAAGAGATGACAGTGGGGTTGTCATATGAGAACATTGCTGTCGATAGAGAAACAAAAGGAATAAAAATAACAATTACTGGTAATTTATTTAAATCTACCTCAGCAGAAATAGACCCCCAATATTATGACGTAGTACATCAAATTGGTCAATTAATTGCAGACTCTGATTTAATGAATATTAATTCGAGAGAAGAGCACAAATCTCTTTTAAAAATTATTGATCAAAATAATGCCACTTTAAATGTAGAAGTAAGATGTGAAGGGCACACAGATGATGCAAAACTACCACCGAATGCAGAATATCCAAGTAATTGGGAGTTGTCCGCTGCTCGGTCATTAAATTTAGTAAGATTAATGAATAAGCATGCGGGGATGCCAGAAAAATATTTTTCAGCTTTAGGTTATGGTGAATTCCGTCCTGTTGTTGATGTTAGTAATATTTCTGATTTTAAGGAGAAACAAAAAGGGAGAGCAAAAAATAGAAGAGTTGAAATTTATTTAGATGCGTTTTTAAAAAACAAACCCTATACTGAAGAAGAAATTAGTATATAATTAATTTTCGATGTCCTTTTTCTTAGGCATAACTTTAAAAACCTTTTCTCCAGGTTTTGCCATTCTATACTTCTCTCGAGCTAGCTTTTCTATATATTTTAAATCGTTTTCTAATCTGGATTTCTCCTGAATAAGCTCTTCTCGGTTTTTTCTTAATTCTGATATGTGACTTTGAATTTTAGATCGTTCCTGTTTCAACTTATAAAGTTGTAAAAGACCATGGTCGCCAAAAACAAAAATAATCAAAAGAGTTGCTAAAAAAAGAAATAAAATCCCTCGCACAAAACTCTTTTGTATACTAGTAATATATTTTTTTGTAGAAATCTTAGATGCTGGTCGACTCATAGATCCGTATTTACTCATTTTATATTTCCCAGTACAAATTGATTTGCCAATTTTGCATCTGAACCTAATTCTTCCTCTATCCTCAGTAACTGGTTGTATTTACAAACTCGATCAGTGCGAGAAGCGGATCCAGTTTTAATCTGCCCAGTTTCCAATCCGACAGCAAGATCAGCAATGGTGGTATCTTCGGTCTCACCTGAACGATGTGAAATGACTACCCCAAATCCTGCCTTTTTTGCCATTTTAACTGCTTGAATTGTTTCACTAACTGTTCCAATTTGGTTTAATTTAATTAAAATAGCATTCATACTTTTTTCATCAATTGAACGTTGTAATCTTTTTATATTAGTTACGGTTAAATCGTCCCCAACTATTTGTACATCTGTGCCTATTTCCGAATTTAGTTGACTCCAACCTTCCCAATCATCCTCATGTAATCCATCCTCAATTGATATGATTGGATAATCTTTTACCAATTTACCTAAGTAAGTAACCATTTCACTTGTTTCTAGTTTCTTGTTTTCAGAAGCAAGATGATAAAGACCGTTTTCATATAACTCACTAGCAGCAACATCTAATGCTAATAAAATATCTTTGCCTGGATTTAATCCTCTATTTAAAATAGATTCAAGAATTATTTCTATAGCTTCTTCATTAGAACTCAAATTTGGCGCAAAGCCACCCTCATCTCCAACTGCGGTATTCATTCCTTTTGAATTTAAGACTGATTTTAACTCATGGAAAATTTCTGTTCCCATTTGCAAAGTTTCTGAGAACGTATTCCCGCTAATTGGTAGAACCATAAATTCTTGAATATCAACAGAATTATTCGCGTGACTACCACCATTTAGAATGTTCATCATTGGTATTGGTAGTAAAAAACTATCATCATCTGAAAAAGCTTTATATAAAGGGTGATTAGACACATTTGCACTGGCATGCGCAACTGCCATCGAAACTCCTAAAATTGCATTCGCTCCTAGTTTAGACTTGTTTTCTGTTCCATCTAATTCAATCATCATATTATCAATTTCGTCTTGTTTAGCTACCTCTAAACCTATGATTGCTTCAGAAATTATAGAGTTGATATTGTTTACTGCCTTTCTAACTCCTTTGCCAAGGTATCGCTTATTATCCATGTCCCTTAACTCTATGGCTTCATATTCTCCGGTTGAGGCACCAGAAGGAACAGCAGCTCTACCTAAATGTCCAGACTTTGTATAAACATCCACTTCAATGGTTGGATTTCCTCTAGAATCTAAAATTTCTCTAGCATATACTTTTTCAATTGAAGAATTCAAATTTTACTCCTGTTAATTAAATGATAAAGTTAGATTTTGGTTTGAAAAGTAACCAGCTTCATTGTTAATTAATTTATGTATTGGAACAATTAAGAGTTCAATAAATTAACTAGTCTTATGTTTGAAATATATCGATATACAGATTCAGACCAAAGCTTATGGGACGACTTTGTTCCAAATGCGAACAATGGTACACTTTTTCACATGCGATCCTTTTTAAGCTATCATCCTTATGATCGATTTTTAGATCATAGTTTGTTAGTAAAGAAAAAAGACAAGCTCTTTTCAGTTTTTCCTGCTGCAGAACAAGAAATAGATGGTAAACGATACCTTGTTTCTCATCCAGGATCTTCTGTTGGCTCATTTGTAGTACCAGAGAACTTATCAATAGCAGATGCTATTGATTTAGTAAAGAGTTTAATGTTGTATTCTAAAAGATTAAAATTTTCTGGAATACGTATTACTTTACCTCCAAACCTTTATCAGCGAAGACTGTCTAATTATATGGACTTTTCTTTTTTGAAAAACAATTTTAATTATTTAAAAAGAGAGATAACAAGTATCTTACATTTAGAAAAGTCTCTGGAATTAACAATTCAAAAATTCCAATCATCACATATAAGATCAATTAAAAAGGCAAGAGAAAAGGGTGTTAAAATCAGAAGGTCCGAAGATCTCCAGTCTTTTTTTAAAATTTTAGAAAAGAATCTCAAGATTAGGCACAATGTAAGTCCAACGCATACTGTTGGAGAATTGATAAAGATCCATGACTTATTTCCAGAAAGGTGTAATTTATTTGGAGCTTTTATTGGTGATAGAATGATAGCAGGGGTGGTGAATTTTATAATTAATTCAGAAGTAGTGCTTGCGTTTTATATTAGCCATAATGAAGAAGAAAAAGATAAGCGACCAGTCAACCTCTTATTTTACTCTATTTTTGAATGGGCAATAAAATCAAATTACAAGATATATGATTTTGGGATTTTTACGGTTAATGAAAATCCAAATATGGGTCTTGGTAGATTTAAGGAAAACTTTGGTGCAAGCGGTATTTTCCGCGATACAATTGAGTTCAAATTTTAACTATTAATGTCAATCATAGACCTTGGTAAACAATCGTTAATTTATGGGGTTGGTCATGTTTTGGCCAGATTGATTACATTCTTATTACTCCCTCTTTATACACATACATTTACACAAGATGAGTATGGTGCATTATCATTAGCGTATGCATTTATGGGGTTTGCGTTAATCATTTATAGGTATGGTATGGATACTGCACTGATGAAATATTCAGTACAAAAGCAAGGATCAGAACGCAAAAAATACATCACCTTAATAATTGTTACCCAATTCATTACATCATTTTTATTTACATTAATTCTATACTTAACAAGATTAAGTACGGCAGAATTTGTATT
>MDTB01172136.1_pt1 | contig 15878 bp, 13 predicted proteins | sample 811161 | NCBI WGS metagenome assembly MDTB01 (sample SAMN05326650, study PRJNA326480) | marine metagenome | isolation source: seawater | place: Mediterranean Sea | collected 2009 | reverse complement strand
TATTTATCGATGGCATATTTATTATTCAAACATTCAATCATATCATCATCGGTGGTGACTTTATCACTTTTTAGTACATCACCAATACTTATATTTAAATATTGAGCAATCATTTTAATTCGTTTTTTAGAAGTTGATGTATTTGGATTCGTAACAATAGAACCAACAAGTTTAGCTAATATTCCTCGTATAGGTTCATCTCCATTAAACCAATATTGTTCTTGTCTAGGAGTGAATTTTTTGTCGGGTTGGAATAATTTTAGGTAAAACAAGAACTTATTATTATCACAAGTTTTAAAATCTTCAAACATTTCTTTCATTTTTGGATGAGAAAATCGTTTTTGCATATAACATATTTCTACACCACCATAAAAATTCGATAATTCATTAAATTTACCTCTACTTTTAGAATTGAAATAAATTTCTGTTTCTGTATCGGTAGGCATTTCTAACTCTTCTGTATCTTCAATTTCTTTTTCAATTTCTTTTTCACCAGTAGAAACAACAATACCAGATTGAGTAGGTTGTATGACAGGTGGTCCACATTGACCTGGTAATACTATTTTAGGTTGTATAGTAGGTCTAGGTGATTGATTAAAGTTATCTTCACTAAAGTTTTCATAATGAATGAGTGATAATTCTTTAAGACGATTTAATAGTAATATACGATTTTGATTTGTATTGTTGGATTTATTGAAGGGTAATTCGAGATTTTCAAACATTTTTTTTATTATTTTACGTTTAAAAGATTTGAAAGCCATACCTGAACCTGGAGTTGAAATTATTTTTATTTTTAGTAATTCTTCTTTAATATCAAAGTCATAACCAGAGATTATACCGACATATTCGTAATTACAAGTTTGTGCATATTTGATTAGGTCGTTTAGATTTGTTTCTAATAATTGGTTGAATTTTGTATCATTGTATGAAGTTGTAATTTTGTAATTAAATTGTGATATTTTATAAAATTTATCTCTGAATTTGAATATGAAATTATTTTTTTTATAGTTATAGTTGTATTGATTAATAAAATATTTTAGTAGAAAATCTATATAGTTGTCTTGTGGTGTTTCGTTTAAATATTTAATAGTAATAGAGTTTGTTAATAGGATAAGTATTATATCATCGTCTAATTTTTTTAGGATATTTTCTTTGAAAGATTTATTGAAGTTAGGATTGTATAAGATATTAATTTTATTTTCAAGAGTTAATTGTAATGATGGTGAATGATTAAAAATTAATAAAGAATTATAAATATGATTCAAACTATTTGATTCTATATCTATTATATTATTTAATTGTGTTATTGGAGAATATGAGAGGTAGAACATGTCTTGATATTGTTTTAAGAAGGTATTTATTCCATATTTATTTAAGATTGGTACTTGTTTGTTTATTATATTATATATACAATTTAATATATTGAATGTATCAATATTTTCCCTTTCGAAATATGTTATAAAATTATTAAGAAATATTACATCACTCATCTTAAACAATTTAATTAATTCTTGTACGATAAAACATTCATTGTAATATTCGTTATAAGTAGAGTAATCCAATTCTATATACGGATTTATTGGATCTATATTATTATCAAAATAATTACAAACATAATCACAATCATTATATTCACAATCACGTGTGTTATCTAAAGTTGAATCATCATAAAAATTCCTATTATAAAATAAATTACAATCAATAGCATTTAGTTTAATGTTATATTCTACACTTTTTATACTCTTATCTTTGTTGCTACATAATTCATATATTTCTAAATCATGTGATTGTCTAGTGCTTGTTATAAGTGTGTATAAATAAACATTGACAATACTTTTTTTCGGTAAAAACTTGTGTGATCCAAAACGAATACCTCTCGCAATAATTTGTTCAGTTTTTGCATAATTCCAATGAGGAACTGTAACATGAATGTTTTGAATATGATTGAATGATACTCCTTGTTTTATTTTATCTGTACCGATAATTATATTTACAAATTCACCTTTATTATTTCTCTCTTCATTAAATTTATTTATTAATTTGATTTGATAACTACTTTTAGTTTCACCTGTAAGTAATATATATTTAGGTTTTGTAGTGGATTCGAAATTATTTAGAGAACATCTCTTATAGTTAAGAATACTTTCAAGAAGAAGTGAGAATAATTTTATACCACTACCTTTGATTAAATCACAATAAATAAAGTGACATTGTTTAGGATATTTTTGTATTGATTTAAATATTTCATAATATTTTATAGAAAAGTTTCTCAATTCGTCCACAGTTTTTATATTCAATAATGTGTCAGATAATTTATATGAAACGGTATTTTTCATTTTTTTAGATACTGGATCTCTCTTATTCATCTTCTTTTCAATTACAAACTTGTTATATCCTTCCTTACCAAAACTTTTATCAGGAAACACAAATAAACTTGCTTGTTTGAGATTACCACCTAATGCATCGGTTTGTGTGATAGGTGTTATTTGTTGTTCTGATAATTGATTAACAACAGTATCTTGAATTGTATTTGATGTTTGAACTAAATGTATATTTACAAAATTATCGAATACATTATCACCGTGAAAATTTGTGGGAATTTGTTTTTGATTTTTGAGGTAAGATATATACCCTTTGGTTAGATTATTGAAGTCGTCTATACTAGTTGTATCTGTCATCATATTATTTTCGTCTAAATACTTTTTGTTGAACTTATCACCTTCTAATAACTTGTTGGGAACAATTAAATTTAGTATTTTAGCTATTTCTGAAGCTCTATCGGTCATTGGTGTACCACTCATTAACATTACTTTAGATGATGAAGATTTAATGGTAACTTTATGAATAATATCTTTTAATGTATTATATTTTTCAATATTAGTAACACCAGAAGTTTCTTTGATTGAATTGTCGCTTTTGGTTATATCATGTATTTCGTCAAAAATTAATAGACTATTTTTATATCTATTTACATTTTTCTTTGTTTTATTATATTCATTATACATTTCGATAAAAGTCATAAAAAAATAATTATTTTCTTCTAATTTTTTTTTTATTCTTCTCTTCTTTTCGTTCTCGGTTAAAGTGTAAAAATTGTCTGGTCTTAACTTTTTATCCCACTTTAATAATTCATTAATTAAATTATCACGAATTATATCTGTATTTGTACAAAAATATATTTTAGTTATACCAAATCTTTGTTGTAAGATTGATTGGGCAGTATAAATAGCTGCAATACTTTTACCAGTACCCATACTATGAAATAATAATAAAGATTTGTACATGGTATAAGAAGATAGGAATATACTTATTATTTTCTGATGTTTGAGAACAATATTGTCACCACCGACTTCTTCTTGATTATCAAGAATAAGATCATACAATTCTTTTTTCTTTAATAAATTTTTAGTAAAGTTTGTATCAGTAATGTCAGGAAAACTAGAGATAAAATTTGATATTTTTAATTGTTCCATTTATTTAATCACATTTTTTTTTAATTAAATATTAAAAAAATTAAAGATACATACCAAACGGTGGTTTACTACTACCGTCAAATTTACCACCCTTCTTCAATAACTCATCAACCATACCCGTATCTATCTCTACAGGATACTTAATTATACTCTTACATCCAAATGTCAAACACTTGAATGAATCCAAATTCTTATTATTCTTTACCAAAAAATTCACCTTACTAAACAACTCCTTAACAATATTTTCTATATTCCTTATACCTTTATTACCCTGATCATACTTATTAATAATATATTTACACACATCCTCACCAATACTTATATTTTCAACCTTCAAACCCATACCAACTAATATTTTTGGTATAACAAACGTTCTCATTATATTAATCTTCTCATCTAAATTATATCCCTCTAGTTCTATTATAAATAATCTATCCCTAAGTGCAGAATCAACTGGTAAACGATTCATCGAATATATAAACCACAAACTTGATAAATCTATCTTCAAATCTGCCAAATAATTATCTACGAATTCATGGTTCTGTTGAAAATCCGTAATGTGCAACAGACTTGCCAATATCTGTTTGTTATCCGACACTTTCTCAAATTCATCGAAAAATAATATACCATTCTTATAACCCATTCTAGTCAAACATCTAACAATTTCACCTGGTCTAGAACCCACATATGTGAAATCATGACCTTTTAAAAAGTCGGCATTACTAACACCACCGAAACTAATCTGTTCAAATGGCCAATCCATAACCTTTGCTAATATTCTTGCAATTGTTGTCTTACCAACTCCAGGAGGTCCTTTCAATCCCAAACAACAACCTTTCATATTACTATTAGTTAATCTATTATTTAAAAATATTAATATTTGTTCTTTTACTTTATTCATTCCAAATAATTCTTCATCCAATTTTTTAGATACATCTTTCAAGAAACTTTTTATTTTTCTTATCTTCTTCACATTATTATGTGGTAAATTTATTGCACAGTCTACCCACTTTCTTAACTTATTGTTTTCTTCACTACAACTACCTTGTCTAATCTCCTTAAATCTTTTATAAATTGCAGTTTTATTTTCTCTAGATGCATTCAAGTTTAATATTTTTTGTTTAACAACAATAGTATTATTTGTCTGTGATGTTTCTAGTTTTGAAACTTCTTTATTAATCTTATCTTGATCTAGATTTTGTGACTCTTTGAATTCATTTATAAAATCTTTAGTCATCATATTCAACTTATTACGAAGAGAAAACCAATCTTCAGAAAAAGGTAACAAAGTACTAAACATCTGGTACAATTCTATAAGTGTTAACTTATTTTTCGTACTTATTTCAGAATTAACATTTACGTATTCTTCTCTATATACTTGAATCAACATATTCAATCTATCTTTCATCAACAACCATTCTTCTGTAAGGGGTTCTGTCATTTTGAACACTTCATATAGTTCAACTATTCGTGCTTTATTATTGACAGACATATCTTCGTTAATGATTGAAGTGATATCAGGAATAGAATTATCTATAACATTTTTTACTTCAATAAATTTATCATAAGTTTTTCTATCACTTTTTTTCATTTCTTCTAACATTAATTCTTCACTATTATCTTGTAAATATATTATTATATCTTCCTCTTCATCGCTACTGCTACTAATACTACTATCATCACCACTACTTTCTTTATCCATTTCTTCTAGTTTTATTTTTTTATTTTTTTCTTTTTCTTCTAATCTTTTACTTTTTCTCTTCATTTTTTATAAAATAATACTTTTATAAATTATCAATTTATAAAAAATATTTTTATAAATAAATGGATGTTGAAATATTACAAGGAAACGACATTAACCTTTCAAAATTCTATACAAACTCTGATATAAGTCTTCATAAAAAATTCAAAATTTTATCTTCAAAACTTTTTCATGCAATTATCATAAACACAAACTCCGACACTGAATTATACAATGTTGTAATATATAACCCCGAAGATCACGATAAAGTCATCTCTTACCTCATAAAACATAAATATTTTAACATAAATTTTGACATAAACCATATGAAAATATATAATAAATTCATCACAAGTTTTCTATCTCATAAATATAACATGCCATACATTCTAACCGATAACTCCGAATATCCATTTCCTGTAATTAATCTATTATATAATCCTGATCTTAAAGAAATAAATTTATCTTACATACATTATATGATATCAGAATACCTCAAACAAGATAAAAGTATTTGTGAAGGGTGGGCAACATTTCATAAACCTACATTAAATACATTATACAATAGGATATTAAATGATAAAAAAGAAATATCTGGTAAATTACATATAAATCAAACTATAGATGAAAGTGATCAAATTGTGTTTGAAATTAGTAATCATTCAATTATGTTTAGTGGTGATGATAAAGAAGTAGATTCCGTAGAATCAAATTATAATTTTCACACTCATCCAAAAGAAGCATATTTCAGTGTTCCTGGAATCACTGAATTAGGTTGGCCATCCGTTGATGATTATATTATTTTTATTATGGCATTTATTATAGATGAAATTCCAACATATTTCCATTGGGTCTGTACTCTAGAAGGTATTTACGTTCTAACAATTCCACCTGATACAATAAAATTCATAAATAAATTAAAAAAACAAAATACCAAACATCTCGAAAAAAAAATAGAAGATTACCTTTACGATCACATTAATATAAATAAAGAAGGTTTCCGAAAAAAATCAGGAATAAAAAAAAATAATATATTAATTAATAGTCCCGAATCATACATAACATTCATCAAAAGTGTCCCACAATTCAAATTCAATAATCAATCCATCAAACTTTTCGACATCTCTTTTTTTGAATGGGACGGTCCATTAGGACTGTTCAATAATAGAATGTATTTTACATTTTATTATCCAAAAATTGAAGGTAACTGTTTACCCATCGAAGAACACGTACGTTAAGTACCCCACCCATTATTATTTCCCCTAGCACACCACACATTCTTATTCTTATTCTCATCCTTATTAACATTACCAAATGTCTGTTGATTTTGAACTAACGGTTTAAAACTAGAGAATGCATTCGATTGTTGTTGAACAGGAGGTTTAAAATTAACTAATGAATTCGGTTGTTGAAAATTATTAAATATACTAGATTGTTGTGGTTGTTGTGGTTGTTGTGGTTGTTGTTGTGGTTGTTGTTGTGGTTGTTGTTGTTGTGGTTGTTGTTGTTGAAAATTAGTGAATATATTAGGTTGAGGTTGAGGATTTGGGATATTGAAAGATTGGGAAGAGGTTTGAGTTGAAGAGGTTTGGGTTGATTCATCTTTTTTAGGAGTAATATTTATAATGTTGAATTTATTATCGAATTGTATATTTCGAATGAATTCTTTAGAAATGTGATATATTTTGGTATTGAGAATAGTTTTAGAAATATTTATTTTACCGATATTAGAATATAGTTTAGATGTTAGGTCAACATTACAATACAGGTAAAGTTTGAAATTAATAACATTACAAATTTTGTAATCAAAAGATTGTTTGTTGGAAGCAGTTTGAATAAGATGAACGACAAATTTTGTGAGAGCTTTATATGTTTGATTGACATCATTAATGTTTAGGTAATATTGAGAATTTATATATATACTAGAAATACAGAATATATTGTTGAGGATGTCTAGTTTGAATATGGACATGATTGTATCATTTTTGGTTAGAAACAGAGTTTTATTTTCTATGAAGGTTTGGTCAAATGAGAAATTTTGTATGTTGTTAAAACAAAAATTCTTATATTTTTCATTATGATAAGTAGTTTGTTCGTTATTGTTGACACATACAATATCTTTATACTGATACATATTTTTTTTATATTGTAAAAATATAAAAAAAATCAATTTTTTTTCCTTTTTATGAGGTGTTCTTTTTTTTTTGTAAAAAAGTGTTTTGTTTCGTATTGGTATATTTCATTGGTGTCAGTATTGAGAACAAATATATTCAATAAGTTTTTGTGAGTTCTATAAAATTTTTTTGCAGCTGATAAGGCATCACGTGCACGAACAATATTATCGGTTATAGTAAATGTATTTAGTTCATTAGGAATACATAATTTGAAAGAAACTAGTTGTTTCATTTATTAATATTATAAAAAATAATTAATTTGGTATTGCACTGATTATTTGTAAAAAATTGTATGAAAATACATCTTCTTGACACACCGGACACTTTTTAGTATGATATATATTCCTACAACACTCATCACACAATACAAGATGGTCACAAGGTAATAATAATATATTGCATTTTTTATCCAAACAAATACAACATTCATCTCTATTTCTCCAAAGTCTTAGATCATAGGCATTATTGTTATAATCTTTAATAAATATTTTATTTCTATCATGTATTTTATTTTGTTTGGAGTAACAACTTCCCATTTTATAAATTGATTATAAAAATAAAAATAATAATATGAAATGTCATTACAAATTATTATTGGACCAATGTTTAGTGGAAAGACTACGGAACTATTAAGAAGACTGACATCATATAAAGCAATAGGAAAAAATTGTGTATATATAAATTCAAATTTAGACACAAGAGAACAGACTAATTTTTCATCTCATAATCCTTTGATAACAAAATTAGATATAGATAGTATAAAGGTAGATAAAATAAATTATAATTTTGTTAAAAATATTAAAGAGTATGATGTGATAGGTATTGATGAATCACAATTATTTGAGGGAACAATTAATGTTACAATACCACATATTGTAGATAAATTAAATAAGATTGTTATTCTATGTGGATTGAATGGTGATTATAAAAAAAATAAATTTGGTCACATACTTGATTTAATACCACATTGTGATACAATTAATAAGTTGTATCCATATTGTAAAACATGTTCACTTGAAGGTAAAGTTACTAAAGCATTATTTAGTAAGAAAATTATTGGAGGAGATGATGTTATAGATATAGGATATGATAATTATATTCCAGTTTGTAGGAAATGTTATAATTGATGACGTTTAATTATTTGTTTACAATCGTATATAGAGATGAATCCTAGTCCTGATATATCATCTGTTTGAATATCATTACTATTAACATGTTTATATTTATTTAATAAGTTATTAATACAATTATATATAATAATACCAACTTTGTTATTATTATTATCATTATTATTATTTATTATTATATTTGGTTCATAATCATAATTATTATTATTTATACATACACCGAACCAATTTTTATTTCCTTGTCTATTACTATATATATAATTTTCATACCAAGTAACATTAGTTAAACCACATTCTTCATTAATTCCTCTTACTATAGTATCATAACTAGTTTCACCAAGTTTACTAGTTTCAGTAATTCCTAATTGATAGTTATATAGATTACTATAAAAAGGACATATTATATAATTATTATTGTGTTTTTTAGGTATAGAATTAATCATTTGTTTAATAATCATCGGAATATAAGTAGACACATTTATATTATGTTTTGTATATAAAGTATTTGTTTGTAAATTTTTATGATAAACTAAATTTTTACAATTATAATATATATATCTTTTATTACTCATTTATATTTAAAAATTGATTTTTTAAATAATAAACCAAATAAATAAATGTCCGTTTCTCTTACTGATCAAGACACTCAAGGTCTTCTTCAAAATTTCTGTTATGATCAATGTAGTGTTGATGATAATGATGATCTAAAAATATCTAGAGGTCTAATTTACAAAGATAATAAACCATTTATAAAAAGTTTTGGTTTTACTCCTGAATACACTACACAAAATATCGATGATGAAACAAAAAAATACATCACTTCTAACTTTGATACTCTTCGTTTTTTCTATTCACTCGAAGGAACTCTCCTAAGAATGTATTGGAATGATATAAATAGCAAGTGGTACATAAGTACTCATAAAAAATTAGATGCACGAAACAGTCGTTGGGGTTCTAATAAAACTTTTGGTGAAATAATCGATAGTATTCTCCCTAATAATTTCTATGACAATCTTAATAAAGATTTATGTTATCTATTTATCCTAACCCCTAATACAGATAGTAGAATCGTCTGTAATGTATACCTAAATCAACTATTTCATGTTGGTACATACGATAAAGATTTCAATCTCTCTCTTGACTTTAATATTAATATTCAAACACCTATTGAAATAAAATTCAAAGATTATAATGATATGTGTTCACACATAAACGACAAAAACTTTCGATATGATTGTCATCAAGGTGTAATAATTTTTGATACACATAAACAAAATAATATAAAAATACTAAATAATGAATATAACAAGCTTAAACAAATAAGAGGTAATTCTCCATCTATTATGTTTAGATACCTTGAAGTCAGGAAAGATGAAAATTGTAAACATAAATTACAAACTTTATTTCCAAATCATATTGACAAATTTAACAAATATGAAATATTTATAAGTAAACTTACAACAAAACTTTTTAACGAGTATATGAAAAGATATATAAAAAAACAATTCACAACCATTCCTCCGAACGAACACTACATTCTAAAACTTGCACATTCTTGGCACAATGAAGATAGAGAAACGAACAAAATAAGTGAAAAGAAAATGTATGAAATAATTAATAAACAAACTCCAACCGTAATTAATAGTCTAATTAAACAATACAAATAATTTATAATAATTAAAATTATAAATTAAATTTTTCGTCCATCGCATAATATAGTAATTGATCTGTCTTTAATAAACAACCTTCTAACTTTACTTTTTTTAATCGTTCACATATTTCTTTTTTTGTTACATAAACTCTACAATTTTTTAGTACCACTTCATATTCATTTTCTATACCTTTTGGTAAAAAATCAAAAATATTTAACTGACGTTCTATAGTAATTCTTTTCAATGTCCTTTTATGATTTTCTAATAACTCCAATGACTTAAGATAATCAGTAATACCATCACTACATCTAAATAATACATTTTCAAAATAACCACAATCCCTCATTATACTATTACACTCTCTATCTACCTCACTCAGACTTATCTTAGATGTTTGATCAAGATATTTCATAATCTCATCTAGTAATAATTCATTATTTAAAATAATTTTTAAAGACATTTTTATAATTAACAATTTTAAATTTTTTCAATTTAAAATATTAAAGGTACGATTCCAACTCCAATAACTCATCAATCCACATATCTTTTTCACTTGTGTTTTTAACTCTTTCCAACTCTTGTTTCAAAGCCTCAATCTCTTTTTCTAATTTTTGTAATTCACTTTTACTAAACTTTGATATTTTAATACTTAGAAGATAATCATAACTTTCGTCTCTCATTTCAAAGTCTTTATTTTTTAATTGTTCAATTATTTCTTCATTACTTTTTCTGAATATTATTATATCATCTTCAATAACACCTTTAATAAAAAGATGTTGTGTTGTTAAATCTTTTAATTGTTGTGATAAAGATTTTATAATACTCTTTTTTCGAAGAATATACAAATTAAATCTTTCCTCTATAAAACAATTCAATATCTCTTGAACATTACTAAACTTTCTCAATTTATTATCTTTACCGAACAATACCATATTATTTGTTGATATTGTACTAACCAATTTCAGATTATTTTTTGTAAGTTTAGTATCTCCTTCAACTATTTCAAAATGAACTTTATCCGGACTTGAATAATTTTTGAATCCTTTTATTTTCTTATTTTCATACATTCCTTCCAAAAACTCTTTATATTTATCTGTCCACGTCATAACTGGTAACTCTGTAATCTTAATCTTTTTGCCATCTTTCTCAAAAACTCCCTCACTTTCATATGTAGTTTTATCTTTCTTTTTAATTTTACCTTCGAAACCTTTATACCATGGGACAAGTTTTGGTAATTCTCTATTGTTCAAGTGACATGAAATATAACTTATCAAGTCTTTAGGATTGTAACAAGGGATTGATGTAGACCAACCAGTTCCAATACCGGCTTTACAACCATTAACAAGTATAGTAGGAATAATTGGTAGATAATATTTGGGTTCTACTTTTTCACTTTCATCGATAACACGATCTAATAGGTTATCATCTTGTTTAGGAAAAAGTACTCGTGTTATCTTAGAGAGTTTTGTGAAAATATAACGAGCATTTGCAGCATCTTTACCACCTAATAATCTAGTACCAAACTGACCATCTTTTTGTAGATAAGGAATATTATTTGAACCAACAAAGTCTTGTGCGAGTTTAGTAATTGTTTCAAAAAGATTTTGTTCACCATGATGATAGTTGGTCTTTTCAGCAACGAAACCAGCTAATTGTGCAACCTTAATACTATCTTTACAATTCTTTAGAAATATCCCATACATAATTTTACGATGTGATTCTTTCATACCATCAAATACATTTGGTAAACTTCTGCCACAATCATTCAATGAAAACTTAATTTGTTCTTTATTTAGATAATCGGATATGTCCATACCGGTGACATTTTCGGGAGGATATTCACGAACATAATTAGTCATCCACTTCTTTCTATCATCAGATTGTTTATTGTGAAAAACAAGATTCATATTATCATTAACATTTTCATCAGTATTAAAATTAATAACATATTTACCAAAAGTGTCTTTAATTTCTTTATCACTATTTGTACCAAGTCCCTTGTAATATTTAATTTTTAATTTAGAATCTTTGTTCTCTTCTAGATATTTCTGGTAGTGTTCCTCACGATAAAATAACAAGTTCTTATTTAAAATTTTTACAATAGGAGTTTGCATACTTACTATATATGATTCTTCACGAAGCAAAAGACTTGGAAATAGAAAATGAAATAGATTAAGTATTAATGACGCAATATGAATACCATCATGATCTGCATCAGTCATAATCATAACTTTACCATAATTAAGAGTATTGAAATTCTTTTCTATGGTATAATCTGTATCATATTTTAAATTAAGAGCATTTACCAAGTCAGTAATTTCTTTATTATTTGATATTGATTTAATATTCGAATTACGAACATTTAATAATTTACCACGAAGAGCATATGCACCAAACCAATCTCTTCCTTTTTTACCGTTCCAACCAATTTGAATACCGTTAATCGCAAAAGTTTTTGCTGATAACCCTTCACAAAGAATAAGAGTACAATCTTTACTATGTTTACCACCAGCATTATTTGCACAATCTAACCCATCAATCTTTTTAAACTTTCTGTTTTTACTTTCTGTTTTCTTTAGGGATAATAGTTCTTTGCTACGAATGATATCTTTTACTTCTTTGAACACTTCCCATTTCATAATGTTAGTTATATTATTATTGGTGACATTGGTTTCGATTTGAGGATGACTTAGACAAGTTTTAGATTGACTAGTAAACTCTGGATTTTTTACGGTAGAGTTGATGAATATTCGAAAAAACTTTTTAACATCTTTAAGATTTATGTGTGGTTTATTGGGTTTATTTAATTTTTGGAGCATTGGTCTAAATATATCGTTGGTCCATCTATCAACGTGAACACCACCATCTTTATTGAATACGCCATTTGTAAAAGGAATGTATTCATATTCTTCATGATCATCGTTAGTTGTGATTACTACTTCACAGTCAGAACTTTTCATAGAAATGAAGTTTTTATTTTCTGTACCGAAAAGTTTTGCATAATCAGTTAAAGATTTAAGATTTATTTTTTCACCATTCAAATAAACGTTAACTTTTGTAATCATTGCGGTATCGAGAACAATTTTATGATATAATCTTATAATATTATTATCATAACTACTCATTTTAAATTTTTCAAAGTCTGGAATCCAATTAACATTTGTATAACCTTTTTTAGAACAACTTTTTATATTCTCGTCACCACATTCTCTCATATTATTTGTCCATGTTCTCATATACTTCTTTTTACCATCACTTACATCTATATTGAACACTTTCGAAAAAACATTTGTAAGTTTTATACCCAAACCATTTCTACCACTAGTATATCTATCTTTAGAATCATCATAATTAGAAGATGTTAGTAGGTGACCAAAAATTAATTCTGGATTATACAAGTTCGTTTTAGAATTTTTTTCGATAGGAATACACAAACCATCATTCCAGACGGAAGTTAAACCAGTTTCTTTATCAATACCTATTTTTATATTTTTACAAGGTGTTGTGGTGTCTTTTGATCTCCAAACATTATCAATTGCATTAGAAACAGCTTCGACAAAAATACGAACAAGACCATCAGAATACTTTATAGAATTTGTTTTAGTTATTTTAGTACATTTACTATTAGAAATCCATTCATTGTTGTATTTTTTTGGTTTTAATGACCCAACATACATGTCAGGACGAAGGTGAATGTGTTCAATTTGATCAATTTTGTCATATTTTTCACTCATTTTATTTATTTACTCATCTTATATTTAAAATCAATTTATGAAATTAATATTATAAAATAAAGATGCAAGACTTATTTAAATTGTATTGTAGTTTACATAATTATAAAGAACTTACTCCAGAAGTTGTGAGAAATGAGATAAATAGAATAAAGAATACAAATAATTTTTTTTTATTGGAGATAGTGTATTCGTTTTTTATGTTGGGATATGGAGATAAGACAAATTAAATTGAATTAAAAATTAAATGTTATAATAATAAATGACGACTGAGAATGATCAATTATTGCATGATTTGTTTTCTGAACATGTTCAGAAAATACAAATATATTATGACAATTCTAATATATCTCATAGGGATTTATTGAAATTGTATGGATTATATCAACAAAGTGTAAAAGGTGATATAGTTAAGTGTGATAATTTCAGATCGTTTAAAGAAAAAAAAATGTACGAGAGTTGGCAGAAATATTCGGGAAAGAATAGTGATGTTTGTAAACAATTATTTATAAATGTTGTGAATAATATTATGAATTAATTAAAATTGAAAAAAATAATTAAATCTTTAATAAATATATCAATATGAATATATTTTTTTTACACAAAGATCCAAATACGTGTGCTAAATATTATTCTGACAAACATGTTGGTAAGATTATTTTAGAGATAACACAATTACTAGCATGTGCACAATATTTTAATCATGATGATGAACTTCCTTACAAGAATTGTTATAAAAAAACTCATATAAATCATCCACTTAGTAAATGGGTACGTGAGTCTTATAATAATTATTTATATGCACTTCGTATTGGTTTTTGTTTGTGTAAAGAATTCAAACACCGTCGCAATAAAACACATGCATGTAAATTTCATCTCAAAAAACTTAAAAAAATAAAGAGATTCGATGGTTTCGAAGTAGATTGGGGTGACAAAGTTAGGTTAGATATTGCACGTAATGATATATATGATATTACACCTATACCTATGTGTATGCCTGATACTTGTATTAAATATGATTGTGCGGTGAAGTGTTATAGAGAATATTATCAAACAGAAAAAAAAGATATTAATGTATGGAATTGGGGTAGAGATAAACCTAAATGGTATAAACCTAATTAATTATAAATATATAATTAATTATATTTATTTCGAAGATAATTAAGGATGTCGTAAATAGCTTTACAATCGAATTCATTATATTTTTCAATGTCTTTCATGATAGGAGAAGAGACGGGATTACGGAGAGAGTAACATTTCCAGGCTTTTAACATTGCCATCATACCGTTACTACATTCACTTTCTAGTTCTGTATTAATCATTCCTAATTCTTTCATATTTTTTGTAATTTCTTTCAAACCAAATCCAAAACAATTTTTAATTATTATTTTTTCATCTTTAAAAATTTTGCACATATCAATCCAATTAATATTTACATCGATATTATGATATTTTACTGAATTATTCCAAAAGTTTTTTTCTGCACACCAATAATATACATTTGGTTGATTCAATTCATAATAATAATCAATAAATTCTGTAATAATCTTAAATTCTTCATTTTTAGTCGGTTTTTTTGCAATAAACGACTTATAAAACCAATTATTAGAACAATCCCTAATTCCAATCCCTATCATATATATCATATTAAATTTTTTCTGTTGCGGAATCGTCATTTTCATACAAATATCATTAAATGTCTCAAAATCCACAAACATTTCATACTTTTTCTCTTCCAACCAAAATTTATTTGTATTATCCAACTCTTTTGGTAATATATTTACACCATCATCACGATTTATCTCAATTATTTTATCAATTATTTCACCATTCTTATTTCCTTCCTTAAATCCCAACACTTTACTATTACATCTCTCATCTTTCCAACTATCTATACCAAATTTCATCGCATTCTCTCTATTCTTCACACCACAATTCCACAACATTGTTATCTCTCCTATATTATTCGCCACTTTATTT